>Ga0307507_10005116_pt1 | contig 22018 bp, 16 predicted proteins | sample 7_EM_MG_FD_207223 | JGI IMG/M metagenome (GOLD analysis project Ga0307507, IMG submission 207223) | Populus trichocarpa ectomycorrhiza microbial communities from riparian zone in the Pacific Northwest, United States - 7_EM | ecosystem: Host-associated > Plants > Roots > Unclassified | place... | reverse complement strand
GATGCAATCATAAACAGTGGAAGCAGCTTTGATTCCTTGCACTTCTACTTCTAGATGTTTGAATAGATTATGATTCTCTAGCTGGAGGAAAGATTTGAAGTGTATCCATCCACATAGTGTTGGAAATTGTCGGGTTGAAAATGTTAAATTTGGCCCTAAAACCACTATCGGACGAATCTTTTTGTCCCCGTACTTTTTACTTACTGCGGGGGTCACTACATGGAAGTGTGGTTGGACCCTAGAGGGTTGCGACAACTTGGGCAGTAGGCGAGGCACTGGAGAAGTATTCGTTGGGAAGAGTTAAGGTTTTAATGTCATTGGTCTCTCACTCCCAGTTGATGGGAGTGAAGGCCATAAAATATCTGTTTAAGGGTTAGCCATAAATTTTCAAAAGGGGATGAGTAGATTGGAAGGACGAGGCAGCGGCCGATTCAGAAGTTGACAATCAAGAAGTGGAAGAGGAGGGCGATAATAATTTTTTTTTTCCTATAATTAGATTGGTACTTGTACCAAGGCGAAGCCGAACCGAGAATTAGTACCGGCATGTAATTGAAGTGTGGTCCAGCGATGATCTAGAGAAGGGATAAGCCCCCCCCAGAGTCTATACGAAGAAGAGATATGATGACCAAGCACTTACTTATCATGGCGACACCATGACTAGTCCTAAATATATCCCCTAACATAGACTCGATAAAAAATCTCTATACGAGATATTGCAATCTTGCTCCCAAAACTACTTCAATCCTAACAGTTATACTTTGCTATATGGCCAAACACCGCTCTCGTGGGCTATCGGGAACGGTTATGTGGGAATTGTGAAGCCATTGCTAGGGGGAAAGATGCCAACCACAATAGCTCTATTAAATCCAGTCAAAAACCGCTCACGCCAGCCACCAAAAATGAGCACCACAGAGTAGTAGAATTGCCATAATACATGCCTGACATCCTGGACTATCGGCAATTGGGTCCCCGCTCGGCTCCCTAGAGTTTATGCTCTTGTTTAATGGAAATCGTTGTCTATTGGCACAAGTAGTGTCATATGAACAGGAACTTTGTGAGGAGTACCGTAAAAACTCTCTTTTAATGAACTAGCCTGTACTAGGGCTTTTAAATTTCTGGTGCTAAGAAAACTAAACTTTGGAGAATTTTGAAAAAGGCGAGATGTTTGGCCTGCCGTTAATTCAGAAACTTGGTCAATTGTAAACTATCCTAGTCCAAGCCAGTTCATTAAAAGCGAGTTTTTACGGTCGGAGATGTTCCCTTTCTGCTTTCAACTCCCCTTCTGGCGTTTTAGAGATCAAGTTAGAAGATCCCCGGATAAGTTAACCTTTCGTCTACCCCTAAGCAATCTCATTCTTTTTTATTAACAACAGAATAGATTTAGGTTTAGGTAGAGGATATCTTGAGACTTATTTTTGGGCGGAGGGGGTCTTGGTCTTGCACTGCTAGAGCGCAATAACTCTGTTTCTTTTTTTTCTTATTCAAGTGGGGTTAGATGTCATGGTTCGTTGGGGGTTTTTTTTTCGGATACAGGGATTGTCGACGCATGGCTCCGGTGGTGATAAGCCTGCGCATGCGGTTGTCATTGTTCTATCAGAAATCTCCAGGTATTTTTGCTTACTTTTTTCCAATTGTGAGGGCAATTCTAGATTTTCTTGCGGGTTTCTCCACTAACTTGGGCACAGGTGGCAAGAAATCCACAAAACTTAGCCTTAATAGAGGAATTCAGGTTTGGGGCTGAAAAACGGTTATGCAGGTTTTTCGATTCAAAAATACCTCGGTAGGTGTAGCTCCTTTTGCATATAAAACTGGCAGATTTACTAGAAACCCGGTACTTGTACCCGAAAAACGCTAGTCCAGCCCTAGGGCTGAAAGCTTCTGATGACAAAAGTGCCCAAAATATACTCGAGTACTTGAAAAAAGCAACATTGGTCTCTTCGTACGCACATCTCGCTGGCAGCCATTAATTGAGGCTCCTATCTCCTGGACTGCTGAGACATTTCAAAATTTTGTGCCGCCCCTGTCAAGGTCTTAAACAGTGTTTAAGACACATTTAGTCAGCAAAGTAGAGACGTCAAGAAAGAACTTTGAATGTAGAGGAGACGGGTAGTACTAGTACGGTAGCAGGTGAAAAGATCGATCAAAGATGCCTTCACGAAAGCCACTTCAAACACTATCCAATAATGTGGGTGCTTCAATCTCCAAAGCGCTGGCAGTACGAGCCAGGAAACCAGCTGCTGCATTGAAAAAAGTAGTAGCAAGAAGGCGGAAAATAGCAAAGCGGACAAGCCGAAGGGCCAACCCAGGCCCTTCACTTTCGAACACTACACCCTCGGTCGGTATAAGTGACCAACAATATACTCTGAAGCCCAAAATAGCAGAAACCTTTATCCCCCTACAGCATCGCTTTCCTGCTCACCATGCCAAACCTAGACTGTCAGGAGCCCCAGCCACAGCATATGATTTTGTTCATGAGTTCTGGGATGAGGAGGTCTTTTCCCTTTCGGTGAAAAATCCGAATGAATATGCGGCAAGGAAGCAGGGGCCGGAGCCACTTCCTGGACACTTATTTCTTCGTCCTTGGAAGCCAGTTGCTATAGAGGAAATGAAGAAATTTGTAGCTCAAGTTGTCTTCATTGGTGTGCATTGTTGTTGGAGTCTGGCTGAATTTTGGAGGCGACAGGACCATATTGGCCGACCTGGAAAGAAGAAAGATTGGCTTTCATTGCAGCAATTCCAGCAAATCAAACGCTACCTGCATGTGGAACCAGTCCGAATTGAGAGGAGAACGGATTCTGACTGGTGCAGGAAGATTGAGCCTTTGCATTCGATCCTTCAGCCCCGCTTTCAACGAGCTCTGATGCCTGGCTCAAATATCTCATTAGATGAGATGATGGTCCGCTTTGGAGGACGTAGTAAGCACACCTACCGGATGCCAAGTAAGCCTATTTCAGAGGGTTATCGTATACTGGCTCTGTTCTGGGAGGGATATACATGGAATTGGCTTTACACCTCTCGTGTGTCTGGAATCCAACTCCCAAATGCCTCTGAACATTCTTCTCATAGTTCTATTCATCTTACACCTACTTCAATTGCCATCTACCAGATCGCCCAAAGCCTCACCTAATACACCAATAAATTCAATATTTACATGGATAATTACTTTACAAATATACCTTTGTTCTAAGTACTTCGACAACTCGGTATTGGTACCTGCGGCACTGCACGACAAAATAAAAATGCTTTTCCACCTGAGCTCCACAATAGCTTTCCTGGTCTACTCTGGAACCACTTATGTGGTGCTCAGGTTGGCTCCATTAGCGATCCAGTATTAGCACTCCAGTGGGAAGATAGTGGCTCTGTCCATTTACTTTCCACAATACACCAGATTACCAACTTCGTTAACCGCGAACGAAAAAACCCCCGCACCACTAGTACTAACGCAACGACTACCCGCCGAGCCTTTGCCCCCGGGTGCCAGAAGGAAATCCTTCCAATTCCCCTTATCATTGATGATTACAATCATAATATGAATGGGGTTGATCAGGCTGATCAGCTTCGTGCCTCCTACCCTACTCAATTGAAGGCACTCAGCAATTGGCTTCCCCTTTTCTTTTGGATTTTAGATACCTCTATAGTTAATTCTTTTCTTCTCTATCGCTTTACCTATCCAAACGAAAAACACCGGCAATTTTGCCTTAATGTTGTTACCGGTTTATTTAACGACTCCCAACCCAAGAAGCTAGTTAAGCCTCGAATTCAGACAACCTACAGGAAAAGAACCTCTACTCAGTACTTTACAAAGTACCACCATGAGCTACCTCCCCTTCCACCCAGCCCACATGAGCTTATTCACCTTCCGGCTGGTAAGCAGGACCGGTGTATATTCTGCCGATTTTCGGCAAAAAACAAAATTCTCCCAGACCCGATTTACTTGTTCTTCCTGTTCTGTGGGCCTCTGCGAGTTTACCTGCTTTGATAAATATCATGCGCGATAGTTTTCTGCTTTTCCTACATTGCCTTCTCTTTTCAAGGCATTTTTTTATTTCCTTCTACCAGCTTGCTTACCGTTCAGATTGTTGCTTTTGATATCACTCGCTTGTGTCTTTCATTATTAAGCATGTCTTAGACATTGACAGGGGCGGCACAAAATTTTGCAATGTCTCAGCAGTCCAGGAGATACAAGATGCCCCAGTTTCAAACCCAAAAGTCATAGCCTTCTAGAAAGTAAAATCATAGGTGGATGCGGTAGGTGTATAGCCATATTTCTCTTATCTTAAAATCAAAAAAGCTTAATCGCCGTACTGCGATGCCTTAATTAGGCAGATATTAGAAGGAGTAAAAACCAGGTTACAAGTACTCGGTACACTCAACCCCCAGCTGGAGCGAAAAAAAGAAAAATACACAGCACCTTACTACGAGAGGCAATTAGAACAATGCCCGCAGCTCCTATACCGGTACTCGTACAAGTCTTTGAGTACCGGGAAGCTCACAAAACTCATCTTTGACGAGAAAAATTCCCGAGCCATACTAGAAAAAAAAAGCAAAATTATTTAGCAAAATTGGGACCACCGGCACCGTAGTGGAATCTCTCATTGGCGAAGATCTGTTGCTTGTGCTATTTTTTTGCTTTCACACTTTGCGGGCGGCCATTCGTTGAGGATCCCAGACAAATGGCCCAGTCTTCCAGTATATTTCCAGAAAGTAAGATCACAAAATTGATGCAGCAGGTATATGGCTACATTTCTCTTATATTAAAATCAGGAAAGCCTTCTTCTCGGTAGCGATCATTCAAGCTAAACCCAGTAGATTATTTTCCCTGCAATGACTAGGTTTACTCGAGTACTCGCGACGTCGAAGCGTTTTAAACAAGACTGCTATTGCATACCACCTAAATCCACGCAAAAGGGCCAAATTGGGTGGTATGCAATAGCAGTCTTTTTAAAAAACGTTTCGACATCGCGAGTACCGCGAACGGAACCATACCATTCGGGGAGGGAGGGGGAAGAGATTGATATTTATTTTGTGAAGCGGGAACACGAGTAGTGGGAGTGGTAGTGGTCGCCGTGCGAGACGGCAAAAGGCCGCTTGAAGTAGAAGAGTGTAATTCCAGAGAACGACTGACGTCTTTCGAAAGCGACCTCGTGACCTGCGCCCCAAATTATACTTATGATATCGTATTATATTGTTTCGAATAACGAATGTGGGCGGGCCGATGGTGCATGGGAAGCATGAAGATGAGTGGTGCTTAGCCCCTCGGGAATTCCATCAACCTATTCCTCAGGTAATCTAGTTGCATCAAGTCGTTTAGATCTGCCACTCATACCTCATACTTTTTATGTACCCCCAGTCCGGCCCAGTTCGATATTTTCCAAATAAAATGGGATGCCTCCTAATTCTTGAAGACTGTCGTGAAGAGCGTGATCAACACTACTCCATCGATTGTGGCCGCAAATATAGTACCCGAATACCAGGGTTCGTCAGTGAACAGGATTCGGAGGGGGTATGAAATTTATAGGCTATATGCACATGGGGTTGTATATACCGTATGTTAGGAGAGAAGAAATTCAGTGGACACTTTAAAGACGGTAGTTGGCCGATTTTGATTTTTCCAGGTTTGATATTATATCAAGGCACTAACTGGCTAAGCTCGAGTATTTGGCTATCGGGTTCGTTGCCAATCACTATCCAAGTGTCCACAGATTTTATCCCTACCCCCAGCAGAAAAATATGAATTACCAATACCCCCGCGCCATTTTGCCATCTGTCATCTTGCGCATATGGCAGGGGACAATCGTGTTGATTTCACAGATAGTAGACTATTATCGGGTGGATTGATTGGGCTAGGACTTTGTCCATAGTACTTCAAAATCACGACTACCCTCCGCTTTTCCCCACCCGCGAGGAATTCCATCAACCGATTCTATCACATAAAATTACACAAGGACCAAAACTCTACAACTTTCAAAACAGTTGAAAGTACAGAATGTCTCAACATCACATCCGCGATAACATCGAGCCTTGCAATAATGTTGTGGCCAACGAGAAGTCCCAAATTTTGACCTGGCTATCTCCACTTGAACCCCAGAGGCGACACAAAGAAATTCGAGCCCATAGGGTCGATGAGGTGGGCGACTGGGTCTTACAAACTCATGAATATCGGAATTGGCTCGGCGGTAGCAGTAGGGGTGAATCTGATGGTTCGGCCTTGTTTTGCTACGGAGGTCCGGGGGTCGGTAAGACCTACATTAGGTAAGGAAGAAGGCACTCGAGGAAAAGAAGGTAATACTAATAAGTTGTGATGTTAGCTCGCTAGTGGTAGATACGTTATGCAGGCAGGCTGTGGGGCAAACCATTGCCGTTGCGTGCTTCTACTTCGACTTCACCGCCCAGGAGGAGCAATCCCCAACGGCTATTCTAGGTGCGGTGCTGAAACAGGTCGTTGGTGAGCTGGACAAGATTCCCGAAAGAATAGTCAATGCTTTTCGAGATCGGGAGAAGGTCACTGGTGGCGGGGAGCTGGTGCTCTCAGAAATTGTAGAGCATTTACGGGATATCTCATCTTCACGATGTACATATATATGCATTGATGCCCTAGACGAGTATGAGGCAAGATATCGGGCGAAGCTTCTCGATTCGCTCGGCGAAATCCTCCGGGAGTCGCCTGGCGTTCGGATATTTCTAACCGGAAGACCACATATCCGGGGTGAGGTTGACAAGCATCTTGCTAGGAGGGCAGCGACTATATCCATAACTCCCACCAAGGACGATATCGTCAAATTCCTCCGGGCGAAACTAAAAGAGGATACGATGCGCGAAGAGATGAACCAGAGTTTAGAGGAGGAAATTATTGAGAATATTCCCAAAATAGTTTCGGAAATGTAAGTAGGAAGCGGGAGCGACTTATAAAAATGTTTAAGGTTGTGTGCTGAAAGTTATTGTTTTTAGATTCCTACTTGCTGCCTTAAGCATAGAGACGATCCTGCAAGAGGTGACCATACATCGAAGGAGGCTGAAGCTTAGCTCAATAAAGAAGAAGTTAGATTTGGGGGGCGCGTATGAAGCAGCACTGGGAAGGATAAAGGTTCAGAGTGGGGGCAAGGGGGGTGGAGAGGAAGGAAGACTCGGGATGGCCGTTCTGATGTGGATCACGCATTCGAGGCGACCTTTGAAGGTGGATGAAATATGTCACGCTGTAGCGATACAGATAGAGTCAAATGATCTCGATAACGATGACACCCCTGCGATATCAATTTTGTTGGACTATTGCCAAGGACTGGTCACCATAGATAAAGCTACCTCGACTGTTATGTTGATCCATTTTACCCTCCAGGAGTATCTCCGCACACGTCCCGACCTCTTTGATAGAGCCCACTCGACGATGGCAGAAACCTGCTTGACGTATCTGAACTTCCGGCACATCAAGAATATTTCAGGTGGCCCATCTCCTGACCCCCGGAGCACACCCTTCCTTGAATATTCTTCTCTATACTGGGGAACCCATATGCGAATGGAGCCCTCAGATCGCGCGAAAGCATCTGCCCTCCAGCTTCTTTATCAGTTCAATAGCCACATAGCCGCCAAATTACTTTGGGATTCCATCAGCTGGGAGTTTACCATGGGCCCGACTCCCGATCGCAAGCCATTTTCTGCGCTCCATTGTAGCTCGTACTTCGGTGTCGCCAACATTGCAAAAGAGATCTTGATAAAGATGGACAGACGGGATGTGAACCAAAGAGATAGCGCCGGCATGACACCACTCATATGGGCTGCAAGATACGGACATGGAGAGGTAGTGAGGCTTCTATTGGAAGAAAAGCATATTCAACCCGATCAGCAAGACACGAATTATGGCCGAACCGCACTCTCGTGGGCTGCCGAAAATGGACATGAAGATGTGGTGAGGCTATTGCTTGGACCGCGATTTGTCAATCATGGAAGCATAGGTCGTCAGTGGGGGAAGGTGCGGCGAGTAGCGGGTCAACTATTTGGCAGGAGATATGTCAACCCGGATAGCGCAGGTGAATACGGAAAAACGCCGCTCTTATGGGCTGCTAAGAATGGCCACAGTAGAGTAGTAGAGGCACTGTTGGAGAGGGGGGATGTCAACCCCAATTGTTTAGATAGATACGGCCGAACGCCCCTCTTGTGGGCTGCTAGGAATGGTGGTGAGGGAGTCGTAAAGCTACTGCTGGAGCGGGAAGATATCAACCCCGACATCCCGGACGCAGGGTATTGTCAAACACCGCTCTCTTGGGCTGCCGGGAATGGACGTGAAGAGGTAGTGAAGCTACTATTGGCGCGGAAAGATGTCAACCCTGATGGATCAGCCGAAGCCGGGGGAACACCGCTCTTGTGGGCTGCCGAGAACGGCCATGAGGGAATAGTGAAGCTACTGTTGGAACGAGGGGATACAAACCCCGACATCCCAGGCGGAAAATATAGCCAAACGCCGCTCTCGCGGGCTGCCCAGAATGGGCATGAAGGAGTAGTGGAGTTACTGTTGGGGCTGAATGCTGTCTATCCCGACACTCGAGACATAGAGTTTGGACGAACACCGCTCTCGTGGGCTGCTGGGAATGGCCATGAGGGTGTAGTGAGGCTATTGCTGGAGCGGGAAGGTATCAATCCCAATAATTCAAGTAATTCTGGCCGGACACCGCTCTGGTTGGCTGCCGCGAATGGCCATGAAGGAATAGTGAAGCTACTGTTGGAACGGAGAAACGCCGACCCCGATACTCCCGACATAGGGTTTCGCGAAACACCGCTCTTACGGGCTGCCGGGAATGGACGTGAAGGAGAAGTGGGGCAGCTGTTGGGGCGGAAAGATACCGAACCCTATGGTACTGGTGGGTCCGGCCGAACACTGCTCTTATGGGCTGCCCAGAATGGGAGTGAAGAAATTGTGAAGTTACTATTAAGGCAGAAAAATGTCAACCCCGACACCCGAGACAGAAAGTTTGGCCGAACGCCGCTCTCGTGGGCCGCCGGGAATGGCCATGAGGGAATAGTGAAACTACTGTTGGGGCGGGAAGATGTCCGTCCCGACACCCCAGACACAAAGTTCGGCAGAACACCGCTCTCGCGGGCTGCCCGGAATGGCCACGAGGGAATAGTGAAGCTACTGTTAGAACGGAGAGATGCCAACCCCGACATCGCGGAAACTAGATACGGCCAAACGCCGCTCTCGCGGGCTGCACAGAATGGGCGTGAAGGAGTCGTGAAGTTACTGTTGGGGCGGAATGATGTCAATCCCGACACCCGAGACAAAAAGTTCGGCCGAACACCGCTCTCGTGGGCTGCCGGAAATGGCCATGAGGGAATCGTGAAGCTGCTATTGGGGCGGGAAGATGTCCGTCCCGACACCCAAGACGTAGGGTTTGGCCGAACACCGCTCTCGTGGGCTGCCGGGGATGGTCACGAGGGGATAGTGGAGCTATTGTTGGGGCGCCGAGGTGTCAAGCCCCATAGCTCAAGTAAATCTGGCCGAACACCGCTCTTGTGGGCTGCCGAGAACGGCCATGAGAGAATAGTAAAGCGACTGTTGGAGCGGATAGATGTCAAACCCGACACTCCAGACGCCGTATTTGGCCAAACACCCCTCTCGTGGGCTGCCAGGAATGGGCGTGAAGGAGTAGTGAAGCTGCTGCTGGAACGGAAAGATGTCGACCCCAATAGTTCAAGTAAATCTGGCCAAACACCGCTGACGCTGGCCGCCGAACACGGGCACAATGGAGTCGTAGAGCTGCTGCAGGCCCGATATCCCCGACGTATCCGGTAATTGGAACCCCCACTTGATTTCTTGCAGTTTATGATCCTGCCTTATGGAAATCATCGTTTGTCGGTATGGGTAGTGTGAAGTGAATATGGGGTTCGTGCGCGGTAGTCTGGGGTCTATCTGTTTTTTTGAGTTCACTTTTTCTTCTAGCCTTTTAAGTCAGATCGGATAGGTTAACCTTTCTCCCACTCCTACCGCTAGGCAATCTCGCTCTTTTGTTCAATAATGCAATAGATTTACCGGTGGGCTTAGAGGATATATCTTAAGATTTATTTTCGGGCGGAGCCCGAATTAGCTAAACTTATACAGAACGACGGCTATTTTTTTCCCTTCCTCTTGTTCGAGCGGAGGGTAATGTATGGGATATTTTATCATACCAATACACTAATTATCAAGGTACTCGGGAGTGAATGGAAGAAATTGATATTTTATGACTAGGAAGCATAGGTGGTGGTGGCAGTGGTAGTGGTAATGGTGGCGTGAGATCGCGAAAGGTCCCTTAAGGTACCGTAGAACAGTGTAATTGTGAATATGACTAGCAGAAACAAGGGATGAGGAGAAAGTACTTCGTGGGTCACCACGCGGAAGCATAGCTGGGTGCAGGAGGATTGCGACAACTTGCAGTACCAGCATTGTAGGTGAGGCATCAGAGCCCATCACGCATGAGACCCCCGAAAAATGTTGGGCTTCTTACTCGTAGACTCGGTCCTTTTAATAGTGTCTAATTCTCAAGTACTCGAGTATCCTGAGGGCATTGTGGCAGCTTAAAGTGACTTTGTAAGTTACCATAGTAACATTGAGGCTCAAGAGGACATTAATAATTCACTAAAGACTCGTACTAGTGCAGTCAAATTGAAACCAACCACTTTGTAAATTAATTGTTATCTACTAGATATAATAAGTGTCTAGCTTCAACTTCACTATATGAATACAAGATTCTACTTTACATCTATTTTCGTGACCTACCGTATCATACCTTCTCCCTTAGTACCAGCAACTATAAGCCAATGTATGAGTAAGCCTTCTAGGCAGGCTTGAGCCTCAAAGTCATGCCGAGCTACAATGTTACTATAGTAACCCACAAAGTCACCCTAAGCTGTCACCATGTTGCTATGGTAACCCACAAAGTGACATTGAGCTGTCTGGGGGCATTGAGCTGTTCGGCACTCTTCAGAATGCCCCCCGTTACGGCCGCTCGCCGCAACCCTACAAAATATTAATTGCTTTCATCACAGCCTCATTCCGCGATTAGCCGCTTGGGGGTTTTGCATATGACAGCGTGCAGTCACATTGCTTTCGCAAGCGGCCCATCAACATCGCGTCGATTGATTGGACCAAAACTCCATCCACAAGGGTACAAACAAAATCGCCATCGCCCCCCGCTTTTCTTCACTCCCAGGAATCACATCAACCCACTCTACTACATAAAATTACTCAAAAACCCATCTTCTGCCTCCAAAACAGCGAAAAATACAAAATGTCTCAACATCACATCAACGACATCATCGAGCCTCGCAATAATATTGGCAGTTCGTCAAACGACCATACTCCGACCCTCGAGAAGTCTCAAATTTTGGCCTGGCTATCTCCACTTGAACCCCAGAGACGGCACCAGGACATTCGGGCCCATAGGGTCAACGGGGTGGGCGACTGGCTTTTACAAACTCAGGAATATCGGAATTGGTTTACTGGTATTCGTGGGGGTGAATCCGATGGTTCGGCCTTGTTTTGCTACGGATGTCCGGGGGTTGGCAAGACCTACATTAGGTAAGGAAGAAGGCACCCGAGGAGAGGAAGGTATTGCTAATAGGCTGTGGTGTTAGCTCGCTGGTGGTAGATAAGCTATGCGAACAGGCTGTGGGAGGAAAGGCTACCGCTGCGTACTTCTACTTCGACTTCGCCGCTCAGAAGGAGCAATCGCCAGCTGCTATTCTGGGTTCGGTGCTGAAACAGATCCTTAGTGGACCGGACGAGGTTCCGGGAAGAATGATTAAAGCTTTTCGGGACCGAGAGAAGGTCGGTGGTGGTCGGAGGCTAGCGCTCGCCGAAATTGTAGAGTTCTTACAGGAGATCTCCTCCACGCGACCCACGTTTATATGCATTGATGCGCTGGACGAGTGTCGGGAAACAAATCGGGCGAAACTTCTCGACTCGCTCAGCCAAATTCTCCGGAAATCACCCAGCGCTCGGCTATTTCTAACCGGGGGACCAGATATCCGGGGTGAGGTTGACAGGCATCTTGCTGGGAGGGCAGTTACTAGATCCATAACACCCACCAACAGTGATATCACCATATTCCTCCGAGCAAAACTGAAAGAGGACACGATGCCGGACGCAATGGACGAGAGTTTGGAGGAGGAAATTATTCGGAATATCCCAGACACATTTTCGGAAATGTAAGTAGGAAACGCGAACACCTATAAAAATACCTAAGGCTGTGTGCTGAAAGATATTGTTTCTAGATTCCTACTTGCCGCCTTAAGCATAGAGACGATCCTACAAGAGGTGACCATACATCGAAGGAGACAAAAGCTTTGGGCAATGTTGAATGGCTTAGACTTGAGGGGCGCGTACGGGGCAACTTTGGAACGGATAAAGGCCCAGGGTGGGGAGAAAACAAAACTCGGGATGGCCGTCCTGATGTGGATCACCTATTCGAGGCGGCCATTGCATGTGGATGAAATACGTCACGCCATAGCAACCCATATAGGGTCGAATGGTCTCAATAGCGATGATGTCCCTGCGATCTCGACCTTGCTAGGCTGTTGCCAAGGGCTCGTCACCATAGATAAGGGCACCTCGACTATTAGATTAATCCATTTTACCCTCAAAGAGTATCTTGGCACACTTCCCGACCTTTTTGACCGAGCTCACTCGAAGATGGCGGAAACCTGCTTGACGTATCTCAACTTCCGGCACGTCAAGGATCTTTCAGGCGGCCCATCCTTTGAACCCCGAAACACACCCTTCCTTGAATATTCTTCTCTATACTGGGGAACCCATATGCGAATAGAGCTCTCAGATCTCGCAAAAAATTCTGCGCTCGAGCTTCTTAATAACTTCGATAGTCACATATCCGCCAAATTACTTTGGGATTCGATCAGCTGGGAGTTTGCTATCGGCCCGACTCCTGGTCGGAAGCCATTTTCTGCGCTGCACTGTATCTCGTACTTCGGCATCGCCGAAGTTGCAGCTATCTTAATAAAGATGAACAAATGGGATGTGAACGGAACAGATGATGCGGGTATGACACCACTCATATGGGCTGCGAGATGCGGGCATGGAGAGTTGGTGAAGTTGCTCTTACGAGAAAAAAATATTCAACCTGATCAGCAAGACACGAATTATGGCCGAACCCCACTCTCGTGGGCTGCCGAAAATGGACATGAGGATGTGGTGAGGCTATTTCTTGGACTGCGGTTGGCCAATTCTGGAAACCTAGGTCGTCAGTGGGGGAAGGCGCCGCGAGTAGCGGGTCTACTATTTGGCAGGAGATACATCAACCCCGATTGCTCAAGTAAATCCGGCCGAACACCGCTTTCGTGGGCTGCCGAGAAGGGCCATGAGGGGATAGTGAAGCTACTGTTGGAGAGGAGAGATATCAACCCTAACACCTCCGACACGATTTATGGCCGAACACCTCTCTTGTGGGCTGCCGGGACGGGCCATGAAGAGATAGTGAAGCTACTGTTGGAGAGTAGAAATGTCAACCCCAATATCTCTAGCAAATCCGGTCAAACACCCCTCTTGTGGGCTGCCGAGACGGGCCACGAAGGGATAGTGAAACTATTGTTGGAGATGAGAGGCGTCAACCCTAATATCTCGAGTAAAGCCGGTCAAACACCGCTCATGCTAGCCACCAAAAACGGGCACGATAAAATCGTAGAACTACTCCAGGCCCCACCTTCTCGACGTACCCGGTAATTGGGTCCCCGCTTGGTTCCCTAGAGTCCACAACTTTGTCTCATAGAAACCGTCGTCTGTGGGTACTGGCAGTATCGCATGAATATGGGTTTTGTGCGGAGTAGCCCCTGACGTTTTTTTTTTTTTTTGCTTTCTTTAGGCGTTTTAGGGATCAAGTCAAAAGTTTCTTGGATAAATTAACCTTTCTCCCATCCCTCGGCAATCTCGCTCCTTTTTTTCTCTTACTCAATAATAGAATAGATTAAGGCTTAGGTAGGGTATATTACTTGAGATTGATTTTTGGGTGGTGGATTTCTTGGCCTTGTACTATATAATACGATAACTCCTTTTTTTTATCCTTTTTTCCTTATTCGAATAGAGTGGAATGTAATTGTTTATTAGAGTTTTTTTTTTCCAGATACCATACACTGACTTTCAACGCACTTGGAGGGCATGGAAGATATCCATAGGTTCTGGCAGGTGCTGGATGGTGGCGGTACGGGATTGGGAAAGGTGCTTTGGAATAGCACAGTACAATCGCAAACAAGGACTGACTTCTTTCCAGAGCAGTCTCCTGTCTTATGTTTTTGAATTTTACTTACGATATACCTCTTGATTCTCAAATGCGAGATTTTCATATTATGCGACTGCGAAATGAGAGACTTTAGAAATATGGCGAGCAGAAATGGAGGATGAGGAGAATATACTCGCTGCACGGGGGTCACTATACGGAAGCATAGCTGGAGGGCTGCGATAAATTAGGGGGAGGGGAGGCATCGGAGAGGCCTTGGTCGGAGAGGATCCACATCGTACAAAAGTATTTTCGTGTCGTTTTCTCTTACTTCCGGTTGATGGGGGGCGAGGACCACCGAATATCTGTTCTAGGGTTAGGGGTAGATTTTCGGAGGGATTGGTGTAGTAGCGGTTCTAAGTTGACAATCAAGCGGCAGAAGAGGAAGATAATGAGATGAGTTTTATATCATGATTGGATTAGTCCTAAAATTTTCTAGTACCGGTACTAGTACTACGCAATCGATGAGGGGTGCCTAGCTCAATCACCCGAGATCCTGTTGTATAATATCCCGGAACCTATACGGCCACTCTGCGAAAGACTTCGTGAAATGAAATTTCTATTTACTCGTGAAATGCCCCCAACCCCCTCAACCGATATTGGGATCCCGTAATACCCCCCCTTCAAGCTACCTTAATCTCGGTGAAAGAAAATCACTATTTCGGGGGACTTTTCTCATCTGACTCCACGAGCTGAGGTGGAGGTGCTTGATCCTGCATTTACGGCATTGGTGAAAACACAAAACTCAAAGGAGATTTGGCAACAGTTAATGAAGAAAAAATAGTCCTCGACTAGACTAATGGATTAGAATTACCGTTTTCACATTTTAAAGTGATAATTCGGGCGAGAACAAAGCTCAATATAAGAAATCGTGACCCTGCTCGGAGGACAATTTCGCCATAACGCCTACATTTTGTCACAAAGTCTCACTTGTTTCGTTCCGATCTGCTCTGTCTAGCCTTTGTATATACAAGTGACCCATTAGATACCTATATTAAACTTAGCAAATATCTACCACCTTATTGATAATCGACTTCACCGGTTTCTAATTATTTCTAGAAAATCCAACTGCCAGGGTTAAGCCCTATTGGTCCTCTACCTTCAAATAGGTTCTATTTCTCGATATCACGAGTTTTGATTGTGCTGTCCGACCTTTGGTGTAGGTCGTTTTGAAGGAAAAGCCTTTAGTAGCTATGGGCAATCATCGGTAAACATCGTAACCCGTAAAAATTAAATAATTGTCGACAAATCATTTTCCTATAGCCCTCAATGCGTATTCCCATAATTTAGCTGTGAAGGCTAACCCACACCGCACCCTACTTGAGCTAGACACGATATGTGGTTAAATTTTTGGCATATTTCCTACGTATATTTCATGATAGTATGATACCATGAATTTTCATACTTAGTTTATGTTTCAGTTCCACTTATACACCACTTACATTACTACAGCTAGGACACAATGTCATTACTCGAGTACATGATATTTAATTACTTATTTCACTATAATATCTAGAGATTTTCATATGTGTCTTCATATCTGGTGTTCTGGAATTTACAGTTGTTTATGCATCTTTTATGTATCGTTCTTGGTCATATTACTTCATAATTATTCCTAATAATCTACTCAGACTATCTTAGATTTAAACATATTATTTGGGATTGTATTGGCAGGATTTCAGGGTCAAACACTGTTCGCACTTATGTTTCTTACATTGAGTTTCTTATGTTTCTTTTGCTTCAAGTTATCCCCTTGTTTGATTCCCAATTTCACAGCCTTTTAGCATTGCACTACAGTTGTGATCAGAGATTACTAGTTAGTGACAGGCAAAGTATTCCTTAATAGGCTGTGATTTTTGGTGTTGAACACTTAGGCTGCTTCTGTAATTTTGATGTGGAAAACTACCTGCTTGTGAAGCAGCGTAGTGCCCAGAATAGAGCAAAATCAGTAGAACTCAGCGTGGCCATGTCGAAAACAGTATGCTCTACGCATATTTACTCATGATCACTTAAATAGTGTTCGTTACGGGGCGGGGCGGGGCGGGTTTTGCTCTCAGAGGCCCCGCCGCTACACGGGCCCGGGGGACATATTTTCCGGGTCATCCCCACCCCACCCCCGTCCGGGGCCCCATTTCTTGCCTCCCAAATTGGACGGCGGCCCGTCTAGGGCATGGGCGGGGTGGGGGCCTGGGCGGGTAACGGGGCGGGGAAAGCCGGGAAAAGCGCCCGCAGGCCCCGTAACGAACACTACACTTAAATAGGCTAGTGTCCTCCATTTTAAACCCTGGGGGTGTCAGATGTTTAAGGGATAATAGCCAATTGCATAGTTAATGATACCCGATGGACTCGAGTAGCATCGTGCTCACCTAAGTGTGGTATAATAGGACTTATTTGGCAGTAATCGGATGATCAAGCAAAGGTTTTCAAAACTTGGGTTCGCTACCTAGCAGTCATGCCAAGTAGGGAGGCTAGTTGGGGATTGAGTAGTTCAATGGGTCTGTTCACGAGAGGGAAAACTGGGCTAAATAATTAGCCCTGCGGTTACCTAGATTAGTTAGTTTTGCCTAGTTATAATAGTGATGCTGAACGCCTCAACTATTTCCAAAACCACATTTTTCGACCCTGAAACCTCAGGTTTGGCTGGCTCCCGAACTGCCCTTAATTTTCTTGTTCCAATTCCCATGACAGCCCCAACAGGGATCAGCGGCAGAAAAAAGTTGCTGCAGTAAGGCTAACGGTGTTCTCAGGATGCAGCTTCAAAAAAGGAAAAAAATAATGCCAAGATTAGAGACGTCATTCCCACGGCGCGCCCAGAGGATAACAGGGAGATTTTACTTCCACTCAGCCTAGATCTCCAAGGGCTAATATGGGATGGTTCTCTCAAAGCCAGAATAAGCTCCCGAAGGACAGATTGCATAGTTACTTAGGAGGAAAATGAAGCCACCGATATGAGCTTTTCCGGTCATGGTGGGCGACCTACTAGGTAAGTGTGGATATCTTCATCCCTTGCATTCCATTTCAGCCCCTGGTCTCTTCACTGGTTTATCTTGTATCTTGTTTGAAAATAATGCGCAATTGAATTCACAATATCACTAGACTTGCAGTAATAAGACTGGAGGAAACCGGTTGTGGGAGTAGACGTATTGTATCACTTTCAGGGCTCGGTATCTGGGGATTTTGGGGGTGGCATGGGCTCATCACTTCGGGCGGACTCGGGCTATCACAATATACTCTGGGATGGATGCCAGGACGGGGCTGACCACTCCAGGCCGAGAACGACCATAAACCAGCCGATGCGGCTCAGAAAGACTCGATCCATCGGGCACACTCTACCTAATAGACAAAAACTTCTCATGACTTGATGTCCCAGACCCACAGTGGCACATCACTCGCCCCCCAATGGGGTTCACGTGGTGGATTTACATCAAGCAGGGTGTTGCACAATATTATGCAGCACAAAAAACCTGCCGTAAACTTACCGGACACCATTAGCTAGGCAAAAGAAAAACATTTTAGATCTCGATGAAGATGTAAAGTTAATATGCGAAAATCTTGGTGGAATGGAGATTTGACGGAGATTATGGCGACCGAAGGGGGAGGTATTAGGGCTTTTATAGAGGGGCAGTGTTGCCAGAAAAGAGCAATACCGCTTCGCTGCGGCTGTTGCTGAGTAGCAACACTTTAATCATAGCACCAACGAGGGTATGGGCTGGTTTTGGTGATCGTTTTGAGTTTTGAGTTTAGTTTTGTTTTTGTTTTGTGGCAAGGCCCAGCCTAAGGGCTGTAAGCTTGTTTGCTTTATGAATGTATGATTATTATCATTAAATTTTTTTGTAGTTTACCGGAGCTCCATAGGGTAGTTAGGGCGAACGAGGCTGGTGAGCCCAAAGAAAGCCCGAAAAGAACAAACATTGCATCAAAAAAAACAAAAGAAAAAACGAGGCTACGGAAGCTTTTGTGATGGCCATCAAGAGAATAAAAGCTGCGTAGCGCTACGAGATCCCAGCTTACAAGCCAATGGTAAACGTTTGGTTTCCCCGTGGACTCGTATTAGAGTGGCGGCGCCCCCGTGCATAAATCGAAGGTTGAAGTCAGATTTCCTAAGCCCAAGGCAACGCCTGAGAAAAGCAAAGAAATCCCCAATGACCCAAACTTCTTGCTGTAAAGGAGTTTTCTTCCCTCTCAAATATTCGCCAAGAGTTCCAACTTCCAACTTTCACTTTTAGGCGGGGCGCTGTCGCACTATTGGCACTCAGGCTGAGGGTGCTCGTTACGAAAACAGGGCAGAGTTTTGTAGGTTCCACAAGCGAGGTTTGCTGCCCTCACCCCCTGTGGAACCTACAATACTTATGCCCTGTACCTCCTTAGGCCAAATACCTTTCTTGTGGGTGGGCTGCCAGGGGTTGCCACGAGGACATAGTAGGCTATCATACAATTGGAGCGATGAAATGTCAACCATGACACTGTAAACCTAAGGAATGGCCAAAAACCGCTCACGGTGGCAGCGGAAAGCAGGTAAGACAGAGTTAGAGAGCTGCTATAGCCTAAAGGCTAGGTTTCTCGACAATTCTAGTAATTGGGTCCCTATGTTCTCCCCTTTTTTATTTGATTTTAATTTTTATAATTATCATAATATTATTGTGTATTTTAATTATGATGAAAATAAATGCATGCAGCTTAGGCTATGGCATATAAAAATCTTGATTCCAAAACCAACAAAAAAAAAAACACCAAATTAAGCTGAAGCCTAAAAGTCTCTCCTTTTGTGGGAAAAATAATATCTAATGCATCATGAAGGATGCCTAACAATATATAGTAAACAAATAGTCACAATCCTTCCTTACCTTATAGGGAATACTTACGGCAGAGAACCTCTATACTCAAGGGTAATTACTGTTAATACTTGCTCTCTATTGTATTTATAAGAGAGTATTCTGACTCCGATAATAGTACAACTTAGATCTCTATTTTATTAAAAACACTCTAACATCTCATTCCCTAGTATTATTAAGAAATGATAAGTTTATAAGCTAAATAGAATACTACTTATGCAGTTTTGTGAAGAGCTTACAAATTATTTCTTCTTTACCACCAGCGATTGAAATCACAAAACCATGAGTTTTCATTGTGAACTCTCATCACCCCTATACTTTCAGTAAGTTGCAACCTCCTCCTCCCCTCTCCACTCTTTGTGAGCTGCAGCACACTTCCCTATCGATATTGAAGTTCTCTCAATTTACGTTGCCAAACTTAGCACTGCTGTTGGACTTCTTTTTTTATCAATAGGTCTATTAGAATCCCAGGTTGTCATTGAAATAGGAACCCTTGTGGCTCTGCTCTCTAGTATTGTACTCTCTCCTGAGATCTCTGCTGAGTATAGTTAGTCTTGTAAAAAGATTGAAATCTAGTTTTAATTGTCTTCCCTCGTACTTCTTGGGTTGTTCTTCTCACTCTTCTCTTTGTTTTTCTCCTATTGCTCAGTTATAGTAAGGCTTTTAATTTCTTTTTGTGGTTACCCTCCTACCTCGCGTGCCAGTTCGGCCACTTTCTCCATAGTTATAATCCTCAATTCCACCCTGTCATGGTATTACACTGTCTTCTTAGCCAATATTCATGCCATAGAATTAATGTAAAAACTGGCATGTCAATTGTGTTATAGGATATTGTGCTAGTCCAATAGGATGTCAAATTTTGGTAGCTTTCTTTGAGGGTTAACTACAGTCTTTTATTTTAACCACGTATGGGTCACTTTAGATATTTATTCAAGTTGCCGGATGAGAGATGCATTTTTGTTTTGTAACTGAACACCAAACCAGGGGAATCTTCAATCCAGCCATGTGAGTACAGAAGGAGTTTTCCTATTATTTCCTTCTTGTATGTTCTCTCATTTTTCTTTGCTCTTCATATTAGCTTGCTAGTAGGAGGTTTATGAGCTGTCTGTAAGATATGTGGTTAGTCACATTCCAGAGACACTTGAAATAGTCGCCTTTTCCATAGGTGATAGTGGAAAATAGTTTTCAACTTCAATTTCTATAAATGCATAAGAGCTTTATACTAGTAAACCAATAATATACTATAATACAAATAAATAAATAAAGAAATAAAGAAATGGTATGAAGAGCTCATCTTCTTGAAAGTATTTTTTAATTTTTAATACATTTATGAGAAGATCATTGTTGATTTGTTCTAATGTGGAAATATTGCATGCAGTATGAGCTCTAGTATTCAAAAACTGTTAATTTTAACATCCACCTTCTGCCCTGCTTTATAAGATCAAGAAGAGAACTTCAATGAGTTTCTATATTGTGAACTCCGAGTTAGTCTCATATTTATAATTAGTAACAATATTGTATATACACAACTTTCATATATCTGTTATTTAGTATGAGCTTCTTCTTGCTCAATCACCTTGCTGGCTAGTATTTCATGTTTTTATCTCAACTAGTACTACCACCAGGTGTCACAAACGGTGACTAAGCAAGGCAGACTCTCACATGACTAATAGGTATTAGTCATCGGTTTGTTATCTTTCACACTATGAGATCAGTTGACTCATAGGATTTTACATGACGAAGCAATAGCGTGTCATTGGTTGATTGTTATTGGTTGAGATTTGACATGACTCACGTTTGTGGTCATGTGGTTTATGTATTTCGCACATGACTCATAGTTACGAGTCATGGGTTGCACGCATGTGACCCCGTTAGGGCACATGACATGTTTTATGGGTTTTGATTGGTTGCGAGATAAGGCGCAGCTGACTCGGACGAGTCAGCTGATGGATTTCACATTATGACTGACTATGAGTCATGAGTCGCGTGATGCGAGAGTATGAGTCACGCAGGGTTAGGGTCGAGGGAAGAACCCCTATATAAGGGCACCCTCGGGGCATGGGATTTGAGTCACGAACGATCTCCTCTGCACCAACGATCTCCTCTACACCACCAGCGATTGAAAACTCAACACCATGAGTATTCATCGACGACATCCACCCCCCTCTCCCCTCTTCTGATGGCTCTTTTGCCTAGGAGGGTGACGCTACCACCACCCCTCTCCCCTCTGATTCCGTTCTGATCTTCCTGTTGCTTTGGCAGCCTGGTTGTAGGGGTTTCACGGTTACTTTCCCCTCCTTTCTCTGCACTTGTTTCGCTGCCTCGCTTAACATTTGCACGGTCGGCAACCCCTTTCTTTCGTCAATGGGTCGGTCGCAGTCTCGGGTTATCGTCAAAGTAGTGGCCCCGGTGGCTCTGCTCCCTGGTATTGCACTATCTCCTTGGAACACTGTTCGGTACGGTCGGTATCGTCGAAAAGCCGTCATCTCGTTTCGGTCCTCCTTCCCTCATACTTCTAATTGATCGGGCACACCCTTCCCCTCCCTCACTTGGTCTTCGTCCCGTGGCTCGGTTACAGCCAACACCCCCCACCCGGTTCGGTCGCTTCGGCGTCCGACCACCATTCACCTCGCCTCCTCCTAGGACTCGTGGACTCCCTCGGCCTAACCCGCCACACGTTCAACCATTAGCCCCGCATATCCGGCCTATATGGTACTGGTACTACTTCCACTAGAGTGAGGTTGTGATCGAGGAATACCGGCAGCTAGGGATCGTTAAAGGCCTTCGCGGCGGATGAGCTTTCTCTGGTGCTTCTTCTACGGTTTTGGGTTTTTTTGGTTTTTCTCACTGTTGGGTTTTTTCTTGGGTTTTCGGTAGATGCTTTCTTTTGGTTGTGAGTTTCATGTATATTTTGTTGTAGTTTTCAGCGCCCGG
>Ga0307507_10005115_pt1 | contig 22028 bp, 21 predicted proteins | sample 7_EM_MG_FD_207223 | JGI IMG/M metagenome (GOLD analysis project Ga0307507, IMG submission 207223) | Populus trichocarpa ectomycorrhiza microbial communities from riparian zone in the Pacific Northwest, United States - 7_EM | ecosystem: Host-associated > Plants > Roots > Unclassified | place... | reverse complement strand
TTTTAGGCCATAACTTAGGTTACATGCCATGGATTGTCCCGTAGGTAGCTACAAATAAACCGAGGATTTAACAAAAAAAAAAAAAAAAAAAGCATCATTGTGGCAGTTAGCATTCCATAGGGTTTGGGCAGGTGACTGTCGTTGGGAGAGTTTGTGGGGGGGAAAACCTTTTAGAGAGAGGCTTCCCTCCACGGACTGCTTAAATAGAAACAATAGAGAAGACGAGAAGGACGCCGACACCTTTCTGGGCCAGAAGGTACTAAAGCAAACACAACCAGAATCGATTCCTTTTTCATTCATTCTTCTTTTGTTCTTTTTTCGTGTGAGCCTTTGCGAACCGCTACAAACCTGTGCCTATACTATACGTTCCTGCTGTGAACCTTCGACACGAATTCCTGTTTTGACCATCTGCGACACCGTTGTTGGCTTACCGGGCTCTTCCTTTTAGAGGGCGGATATTAGTTCTTTCAGTATCGTGAGAATGGCACTTGTGGGAGCTGGTGTTAGTTTTAGCGCTAGGGGCGGCTTAACGCTGCTTGCATGGGCTGCGAAGGGTGGGCACGAGGGAGTCGTTAAGATACTACTTGAGCGGGACGATGTCAACCCCAATATTCCTGATAGATATGGCGAAACACCACTCGTTATAGCCGCCCGCAAGGGCCATGAAGGGGTCGTGAAGATGCTACTAGAGCGCAACGATGTCAACCTCAACACTAGGGACCGGTATGGCAAACCGCAGCTCTATCGAGCCGCCTGTGAGGGCCATGAAGGAGTCGTGAAGATGCTATTGTGCGTTAACAAAAATAACCGTACACCCACGATCGGCGGCAATGCAACCCTCCTCATCACCCCTCACTTTGAACACCACATAAAGAAATTCTTCTACATCAACCAAAACCCAACCACTTTTCCTAATTCTTTTTATTTAAGAAACTATGCCTCCTATTCCTCGCAGTCATGCCAAAAAACCAATTCCTACCCAGCACCTCTCGGAGTTTACCAGGGGGAGAATCCTCAGGTTACACGAGCCTCAAATGAACTATTGCCAAATTTCTCACCATCTTGGCATCCCCCTCAACACTGTTAAAGACACTATCCTTAAAAGATATCAAGCAGGCCAGGAGAGAAAGGGTAGAGGAAGATATCCTAAAACTACCAAGTTGCAGGAGGCTGCTATGGTGGAGGAAGCTCTCTGCAATTGCAATGCTAGCTATTCTGAGATGGCCAAAAAAGTAGTACCCGATGTCTCTGCTATGACAGTGAGGAGAAGACTTCAACAAAAGCATTTGAAAAAGTGGTTGGCACAAGAAAGGGTTCATTTAGATGAAGATCTACTAGTAGCTCAAGAGGGAGTGGAATGAGCATTGGCTCATAGGCATTGGACAAGGGATATGTGGAGAAGGAAAGCAATGTGGGGAGATGAGGTAGCTGTGGAAAGAGGAAGAGGAAAGAGGGGAAAATGAGTATTTAGATACACAAATGAGAAGTGGAATAAGGATTGTGTTGAACCTACTGATAGGAGAGGGGAGAGAGGGATTAGCCAGATGATAACTGGTTTTTTTTATGGTCAAAATCATGGTCTCTTTTTACCTGTTTTTCCAGATCCTTCTTATGCTGGGAGTGGAGTTACTGGAAAGTCAATTATTGATGTCTATGATCATTATGACTTTCTAGGAATATGGGAGAACATCAAGGAAAAGGTTAGAGAAGAAGAGGTATTTTTTATCATTGACAATGCTAAGACTCAGTTGCCTTTTCTAAGATGGCTCAGAAGGCAGGGAATTGCTCTTATGGAAATTCCTGCCTATTTACCAGATCTCAATCCAATTGAAAATGTTTGGTCTCTGGTGAAAGATAAGCTTCATAAGCACTATCCTGCGCTGTATCTTATGAGGGGTGATGTCAATGTGGTAAAGAAGGCAATAGAGGAGACAATCACTGATTGTTGGGATCTTTTGGACCCAAAGGTTTTTGATACTTTGGCAGGGTCAATCGTGGATAGAATAAAGGCAATTATTAAGGCTGATGGATGGTATACCAAATATTAATTTCTACTACATATTTACATTTTTTTATTTTTTTTGGGAATTTGATGATGGTGGGGTTGGTGGGGTAGTGGGGTTGTTGCCATTGGCGAGTTTTTTGTACGGTTATTTTTGTTAACGTACAATACTAGAACGATGGGATGTCAATCCTAACACCGTGGATAAATATAGTCAAACGCCGCTCAACATAGCCGCCCATGTGGGGCATGAAGGAGTCGTGAAGATGCTGCTGGAGCGTAACGATGTCAACCCTGACACTGCCGATGGACATGGCCAAACACCACTCTCCATAGCCGCCCGTGTGGGGCATGAAGGAGTCGTGAAGATGCTGCTGGAGCGCAATGATGTCAACCCCAACACTGCGGATAATGATGGCAAAACCCCGCTCTTGATGGCCGCCTTGGGGCGACGTAAGGGACTCGTGAAGATGCTACTCGAACGGTGGGATGTCAACCCCAACGCTGCAAACAGATTTGGGAAGACACCACTCATGGCAGCCGCCTCCAATCGGCATGGAGTAGTTGGGGAGATGCTGCTGGAGCGAGTGAGCGCCGGCTCTGATATGACAGATATCCTTGGTAAAACAGCACTTTTGGAAGCGTAGTAGTGTGGATATTCTGGGATTCTAAAACTTTTTGGGATTTTAAAATTATACTCTGAAAATCAAAATTTTATTCTTTCGTCAGCTAGCGATGAATTTACAGCACCTCCCTCACAAGAGCCGTCCAATTCAGATCAGCACCCTTCTAACAGGATCCGCAGGCTTTGGTCTCAAAGGCAAAGCTCAACACACATCTCTATTCCTCAAATTTCCATCTAATCAACTCTGGGCTGGCAGCGGGTTGACTTGTTTAAGGGATAAGTTGGAGTAGAATAATGATGTTTGAGGGTTTGAAGGGTTTTAGTAAGGTTAGCGGAGATTGGATTTGAGTGGGGGATAACTAGATGCGGTTTTTCCTTTTTCTTCCTTGCAATTCTTGGCTGTTTCCCGAAGTAGTTGGGATGTATGATGATTTTCTCTTGATGTTATCATAGGACAATTTTGACCAAAGAGACTACAAAGGGATTAGCCAATTTTTAAGTCTAAAAACTACCTCAATATTCTTAGGATCTCATAGTAGGAGGTGGTGTGCACAGTGTGTCCACTTCTGAACTTGTATCGTATAACACTGCTTGATTTCATGAGAGCTAGTTATAACCAACTATCGCTGTAATGCCCAGCTATTACCAAGGTAGAGAATCCGCATAGCATTCAGAATACGGAGTTGCTCTTTCCCCAAACTAAAGGAAGCAAATCAACTTTTTTGCAAATTAAAAGAGATTGTCCCGTTTCATTTTTATTCACTACCTCGCCGACTATAAACCCCATCCCTACCAGTAGGGGTGTAAGGTCCAGAGTCAGATTCCACGCACCGCCTCTCAGCAGGTCTCACAGCTCCTGTCGAGCAGGATTCCTTAAATCTCCTATCATACCCTACATAACAGATTATTCAATGTAATCAAATATGATAAACTATTGCCTGATTGTGAAGGCTAGCCAAATAACTCGGGACTGGGGCCCCTGAGACTAGGATGGGCCACGTCAATTGACCAGCGCTGCTGGCAGAGAAAAGGAATTTCTTATAGCAATGGAAATTTCAGATTCGCTTAATCTTTAGCTATCTACTGATATCTCATTTATTTTTATTGGTTAAGAAGTGGAGGTCCAAATGGGGATATCGCAGACTCCAAATTTCGGTCGCTTTGGTGTGTTTCAGCTGGATTATGCTCGAGCCACCGACGATGGTTTGTGTCCAGGAACTACAGCACCTTTTATTACATTCTCACATCTTCCCACTCCTCTCTATGGACCGAGGGCACACTACAATTCCTATTTTAGAAGCCTGTTTTGGGGGTGGTTGCTCTTATCAGCACTCCTTGTCTCCCATAGCAGTGTGTGACAAATGTACAGAACTTTTGACGTTGGAAATCGCAGTGTTATGGTTGTACTAGTACGGGTACGCACTAGCCAAAGGACGTGCAAGCTATTATATGAAAATGTTTTCACACCCCCTGTCTTTCTTTCTTTCCTCTCCTCTCTCCCTCAACTTCTTTCTTCCACTTCACCTTTTTCCTCAAGTCATTACTTTCATCAATTTATCACAATCAATCAGTTTTCATCTCCTCTTGATAGAAACTTTATTTCTCTACTTAAGCCATTCCACTCCGCTACATAAACCCTCACCGATGCATTACCTCCGCATCAAATATTTTCAACATTAATTTTGAAAACACTATCCTGCCGAGTGATAAAAAATGACCAGCATTCCAGGGTGCATTCGAAATATAGCTGTCTTATCCTCCCCAATCACAATTCCAGAAAGCTCAAGAAGCCCGGGATCATTTCATCTCAAGAATCTTCTCAGCCCTTAATTCTTGTTCTTTCAAGTGGCCAACTTTCAACTCGGAATTCTATCGGAGAGTCACGGGTGGTTTTGGTGAGCGAACTTCGAATATAAGTCCATTATCTTACAAAACGCAATCACCCATCTCCCTTCTAACGGTCGATAACACCAATCGTACACCGGAATAATCACAGCCCCCGCCTAGTAATGCTCGACCTCATCAAGTCCCTCATAGGGTACCGCTGCGCCAAACCCTCGAAGGACAAAGTCTCCCCCATCCCACCCCCCTCTGTCAAAAGGGGGGCCTCTCAAACCCCTGCACTCCCCCAAGCCAAGACTGACTCCATCACAGAACCTCCTGTACCGGCCCACAGCACTAACCCCTCCCAGGACGAAGATGAGTCATTCAAAATACCAGGCCCAAAAACCTGGGAGATACCCCGTGATTCACCTGTCGTCTTCCAGACGGTTGAAGATACAGGAAAGTACATGAAGCGCTGTCACGATTGTCTGGAGAGGAAGGGGGAAGTCATCTTGGGGTGCGGGCATGGGGTTTGTGAGAAGTGTTTTGAGAGGAGTGAGAGATGTGGATGGTGTATTGGCTGTCGGATGATGCTGGGGCTTTAAGAAGTAGGTGGAGCATGGGGAGGTTGGTAAGGGGAGATGGAGATAGCTGAGAATGATGGACAAATGCTATAAATATGACTGGAAATTCTTATGCTATACTTGGGGGGATATAGAGGGAAAACTTCAACAAAGAGAGGAGTTGAACATGGGACCTCCAAAATACGCTCTCGTGATTTATAGCCCTTTACCCTCATAAATAGAGGCATAGCAGGATGCAACGGTCTCGATACAGGTTTGAAACGGTTTGCATCGTCGTGGTATTATAGTTAGCATTCCATAGGGTTTTTGTAGGTGACTGCCGTTGGGAGGGTTTGTGGGGGAAAAAGTTTTTTAGAGCGTGACTTTCCTCTATAGCTCGCTTAAATAGAAACGATAGAGACAACGAGAAGGACACCCGCACCCTTCTAGACTAGAATGTAAGAACGCGAACACATTCCCTTTTCATTCATTTTTCTTTAGTTCTTTTCTTGTGTGAGCCTTTTTCAACCGCTGCGAGCTTGTAGCTATACGTTCCTGCTGTGAATGCTCGACCCAAAAGCAAACTCAAATTCCTGTTTTGACGGTTTACGACACCATTGTTGGCTTACCAGGCTCTTCCTTTAGAGGACGGATATTAGTTCTTTCCGTATCGTGAGAATGGCGCTGGTGGGAGCTGGTGTTAGTTTTAGCGCTAGGGGCGGCTTAACGCCGCTTTCATGGGCTACGAAGGGTGGACACGAAGCAGTCGTTAGGATGCTGCTTGAGCCGGACGACGTCAACCCCAACATGGCTGATAGATATGGCGAAACACCACTCCTTATAGCCGCTCGCGGGGGATATGAAGGAATCGTGAAGATGCTGCTAGAACGATGGGATATCAAGCCTAACACTGCAAATAGATTTGGCCAGACACCACTCTTAGTAGCACTCTCCAATGGGCATTGGGAGATTGCGAAGATGCTGCTGGAGCTCGGCCATGTCAATCCCAACACTGCGGGTGATAATGGCCGAACACCGCTCTTCATAACCATCAGTGCAGGGCATGAAGGAATCGTGAAAATGCTGTTGGGGCGCAACGATGTCAACCCCAACACTTCAAACACATTTGGCCAGACACCACTCTTCATAGCCGCCTGGGAAGGACGCAAAGGAGTTGTGAAGATGCTGCTGGAGCGTAGCGATGTCAACCCCAACACCGCCAATAATCGTGGCCAAACACCACTCTTCATAGCAGCCTGCGAGGGGCATGAGGAAGTGGTGAAGATGCTGCTGGAGCTTAACGATGTCAACCCCAACACTGCTGATAGTGATGAACAAACACCACTTTTCATGGCTGCCAGGGGAGGACGTGAGGGAGTCGTGAAGGTGCTGCTAGAGCGATGGGATGTCGATCCCAGCACTTCAAACACATTTGGCCTGACACCACTCTTGGGAGCTGTCTCCAATCAGTATGAGGGAATCGTGAAAATGCTGCTAGAGCGCATCGATGTTGACCCTAACACTGCTGATATATATGGCCAAACACCACTCCTTATAGCCGCTCGCGGAGGATATGAAGGAGTTATGAAAATCCTGTTAGAACGATGGGATATCAACCTCAACGCCGCTAATGAATATGGCCTAAGACTACTCTTTGTAGCCTCTCGCTGGGGATATGAAGGAGTCGTGAAGACGCTACTAGAACGATGGGATGTCAACCCCAACACTTCAAACACATTTGGCCAGACGCCACTCTGGGTAGCCGTCTCCAATAAGCATGAGGAAGTAGTGAAGATGTTGCTGGAGCTTAACGATGTCAACCCCAACGCTGCTGATCGACAGAGTCAAACCCCACTCTTCATAGCCGCCCGCGAGGGATATGAAGGGGTTGTGAAGATGCTGCTGGAGCGTAAAGATGTCAGCCCCAATACTTCAGACACATTTGGTCAGACGCCACTCTTAGTAGCCGTCTCCAATGAGCCTGAGGGAATCGTGAAGATGCTGCTAGAGAGCAGCGATGTCAATCCTAACACTGCTGACGAACATGGCCGAACGCCACTTCTCATCGCCGCCTGGGAAGAGCGCGAGGGAGTCGTGAAGATGCTACTAGAGCACAACGATGTCAACCCCAACACTGCGGATGATGATGGTGAAGCACCACTCTTCATAGCCGCCCGCGAGGGACATGAAGGAATCGTGAAGATGTTACTGGAGCGCAACGGTATCAACCCCGACACTGCTGATAGACATGGCCGAACTCCACTCTTCGTAGCCGCCTGGGAAGGACGCGAAGGAGTCGTGAAGATGCTGCTGGAGCGCGACGATGTCGAACCCAACACTGCGGATGATGATGGCGAAGCACCACTCTTCATAGCCGCCCGCGAGGGACATGAAGGAATCGTGAAGATGCTGCTGGAGCGCAGCGATGTCAACCCCAACACTGCTGATGGACATGGCCGAACTCCACTCTTCATAGCCGCCTGGGAAGGACGCGAAGGAGTCGTGAAAATGCTGCTGGAGCGCAACGGTGTCAACCCTGACACGGCTGATGGACATGGCCGAACTCCACTCTTCATAGCCGCCTGGGAAGGACGCGAAGGAGTCGTGAAAATGCTGCTGGAGCGCAACGATGTCAACCCCAACACCGCGGATAAGAGTGGCCAAGCACCACTCTCCATGGCAGCCTGGGAAGGACGTGAGGGAGTCGTGGAGATGCTGCTAGAACGATGGGATGTCAACCCCAACACTGCGAGCATATCTGGGATGACACCACTCATAGTAGCCGCCTCCAATAGGCATGAGGGAGTCGTGAAGATGCTGCTGGAACGAGCGGATGTCAACTCTGATATGGCAAATTTTGATGGTGAAACAGCACTTTCAGAAGCGCAGAAGTATGGATATCATTCGATCGTGAAATTACTATCCAAACATAGAAATTTCATTCCCCCATTAGCCGGCGATGAATTTATAGCACCTTCCTCACGAGAGCCGTCCAATCCAGATCAGCGCCCTTTCAAAAGGATCCGCAAGCTTTCATTTCGAGGGCAAAGCTCAACACACATCTCTATTCCTCGAATTTCCATCTGATCAACTCTAGGCTGGCAGCTATTTGGCTTGTTTAAGGGATAGGTTGGAGTAGAGTAATGATGTTGGGGGGTTTGAAGGGCTTTAGTAAGGTTGGCGGAGATTGGATTTGAGTGGGGGATAACTAGATGCGGTTTTTTATTTTTCTTCCTCTCAATTCTCAGTTGTTTCCTGAACTTGTTGTACACGATGATGGTGCCTTGATGTTATCAGAGGATCATTTTAACTAAAGAGAGTACAAAGGGATTAGCGCATTTTTAAGTCTAAAGACTACCTCAATATTCCTAGGATCTCATAGTAGGAGGTGGCTTGCACAGCGCGCCCACTTCAGAGCAGTGTTCCCAACGGGGCAGTCCGTCCGTCTTGAGTCAGGACGAGGACGGACGACTTTTTGCCGTCCTGTCCCGTCCTCCGGCCAAATTGCCCGACGATTCCGAGTGGAGGACGTCGGGCCTGGCGGTCCCCCACCGTTATATTAACCCCTGTAATGTCTCAGTTTGGCCATTTGATTCTTGCGCTAGGATTTGTTTTGAAACGAAACGCCAAGAATTAAGGCTACCCAAAATAGTAAGCCCAATTTCCACTTCCTCTCTCACTCGAGTTTGAGCCGCTTGCTATTGTTGGAGTCAAAGGCCACTCGGCACACAACTCAGAATACTCGTAGTCGGACTGCTGTTATAACCAAGGGGCTCTTGGTATCGTTGGAACCAATCCTCCATACATTCAATTATGCCGAGGTCGGGAGTGTTAAGATACCTAGCACCGTGGTAACATCAAAATCCCAGATGGTTTCTTCTGAAGCGGAATCCTCAAGTGGAATTGACATACGAGATAGAGATTGTAGAAATCGAGGAATCAACATATGAAAAATAGGTGAAGTCAAACTTGGTGGTGAACTACTATATCAAGCCGATCTTGCGATTTGTGTCAGATACCGTGCTATCTTCCATTTTAAACAATTGCCGAGTTTACAGCCTTTTTATTATTGGTATTCGATACTATCTCAACATATTTCCCCACTTCATAATTCCATTTGATCCATGAAGACTCTATTGCTAATTGGACTCCTGGTACGATTATCCTCCACACAAACCCACCATACCAACTGTATCCTATTATTGATTCTATTCACTATTATTTACTAACAGTGTTCCGCTGTCCCCTACGGTCCCTGCCTTTCCCTGCAGTCACCCACTATCCCCTGCCGTCATCCGCCATTCCTAGCGTTTCTTCATAGGGACTGCGGTTGCCGACCGTCACCTGTCGTTACTCGCAGTCCCCTACCGTCCCAAGCTGTCCCCTGCCGTCCCCCGCGGTCTCCCACAATCCCCCGTCGTCCCCCGTCGTCCCCCACCCTTGACTACAATTCCCACAACAAACCCGCAGTCTTCATGCAGACCCTGCATATTGGTGTCTCAGATTGCCGTCCCGTTGTCCTCGCTAAAGACGGCCATCTTTAGATTTTGCGGACGAGGACGGCATATTTTCTGCCGTCCCGTCCGGTCCCGGGCTCTTGGCAGTCCGTCCTCCGGGTCCTGTCGGGCCCCCGGACCGTTGGGAACACTGCTTCAGAGCTTGTATCATAGAGCACATCTTGATTTCCTGACAGCTAGTTATAACCAACCATTGCTATAATGCCCAGCTATAACCGCCCTTATTATACAGTATTATTATATCATATTGAGTTAGAGAATTCACATAGCCTTCAGAATGTGGAGTTGCTCTTATTCCTTAAACTAAAGGAAGCAAATCAACTTTTTTGCAAATTCAAAAAGAAATTGTTTCATTTTTGTTCTACTACCCGGCCGATCATAGGCCTCATCCTTACTAGTAGGAGCGTGAGGTTTAGAGTCGGATTCTACGCACCACCTCGCAGCAAGTATCCCAATTCCTGTTAAGCAGAATTCCTTAAATCTCCAAACATACCCTACATGACAGATTATTCAATGTAATCAAGTAGACCATTGCCTGATTGTGAAGGCTAGCCAAATAACTCGGGACTGGGCCCTGAGACTATCCTATGCACTAAGATCCCTAGGGGGAGATACTGTACTGTACCTGTGCCCTTACAGACACAAGGCATCGAGAAAGTAGTGGTTCTAGGTATTGTATGGTGCAATATTGAATGAACTGTTGCCCTACGCAATTGGCTATTTTCAAAACCTGTATTATTTCAACTGCGGCAAGGATGGGCCACGCCGATTTACCAGCGGTGCTGGCAGAAAAAGAATTTCTTATAGGAATGGGAATTTCAGATTCGTTCGATCTTTAGCTATCTACGGATATCTCATTTATTTTAATTTGTTAAGAAGTAGAAGTGCAAATGGGGATTTCGGATACTAAATTTCGGTTTGCTTTGGTGTGTTTCAGCTATACTCGGGCCCCACTGACGATGGCCTATGTCCAGGAATAATAACCCCTTTTCAAGTTATTACATTCTCACGTCTCCTCGCTCCTCTCCATGGACTGTGGGAACACTACAATTCCTATTCTAAGAGCCTGTTTCAGGGGTGGTTGCTCCTATGAGCCCTCCTTGCATCCCGTAGAGGCGTATAGCAAATGTACTCGAGTACAGAACTTGTGATGTTGGAAATCACAGTGTTATGGCCCCACTTGATGCGGGATGTGCCCGCACGTCAAGACCGCACTAGTACGCGTACGCACTAGTCAAAGGACGCGCAAACTATGAAAATGTTTTCACACCCCCTGTCTTTCTTTCCTTCCTCTCCTCTCTCCCTCAACTTCTTTCTTCCACTTCAAGTCATTCCTTTCATCAACTTATCACAATCAATCGTGGTTTTCACCTCCTCTTAATACAAACATTATTTCTCCACTTGAGCCATTCCACTCCACTAGGTAAACACTCACCATTGATCATTACCTCCACATCGAATACTTTCAACATTTGAAAACACTATTCTGTCGAGTGATAAACTATGACCAGGATTCCAGGGTGCATTCGAAATATAGCCGGGTTATTCTAATCATAATTCCGGAAGGCCCAAGAAGCCCAGGATCATTTCATGTCAAAAATTCTCTCTGCACTCAACTCTTGCTCCTTGAAGTGGCCAACTTTCAACTCGGAATTCTATCAAAGTTTCGGGTGGTCTAAGTGAGCGAACTTCGAATATAAGATAACTTCACCAACTCACAAAACGCAATCACCCACCTCCTCCTCAACCGCCGATAACACCAATCGTACACCGGAATCATCACAGCCTCTGGCTAGTAATGCTGGACCTCATCAAGTCCCTCATAGGCTACCGCTGCGCCAAACCCTCGAAGGACAAAACCTCCCCATCCCACCCCCCTGTCAAAAGAGGAGCCTCTCAAACCCCTGCACTCCCCCAAGCCAAGACTGACTCCATCATAGAACCTCCTGTACCGGCCCACAGCACTAACCCAACTCCTGCCGCCCCCTCCCAGGACGAAGATGAGTCATTCAAAATACCAGGCCCAAAAACCTGGGAGATACCCCGTGACTCACCTGTCATCTTCCAGACGGTTGAAGATACGGGAGAATACATGAAGCGCTGTCACGATTGCCTGGAGAGGAAGGGGGAAGTCATCTTGGGGTGCGGGCATGGGGTTTGTGAGAAGTGTTTTGAGAGGAGTGAGAGATGTGGATGGTGTATTGGCTGTCGGATGATATTGGGGCTTTAAGAAGTAGGTGGAGTATGGGGAGTTTGGTGAGGGAAGATAGAGGTAGCTGGTAGGCAAATGCTATAAGTATTACTAGCAAATTTTATGCTATACTTGAGGAGGATATAGAGGAAAAGTTTGAACAAAGAGAGGAATTGAAAATGGGACCTGCATAATTTATGGCCCTTTACCCCCACAGGATCCAATGAACCCGGTACAGGTTTGAAACGTTTTGCATCATTGCTGTAGTTAGAATTCCATAGGGTTTGGGTAGGTGACTGTCGCTGGGAGAGTTTGTGGGGAAAAAGTTTTCAGAGGGCTGCTTTCCTCCACAGACTGCTTAAATAGAAACGACAGAGAAGACGAGAGACGCTGGCAGTGGCCTGGCACCCTTCTGGACTAGAAGGGACGAATACGAACACAACGAGAATCGATTCCTTTTTCATTCTTCTTTTGTTCTTTTATTGTGTGAATCTTTTTCAACCCCTACGAACTTGTGCCTATACGTTCCTGCTGTGAACCTTGGACCCAAAAGCAAACTCGAATTCCTGTTTTGACGGTTTACGACACCGTTGTTGACTTACCAGGCTCTTCCTTTTAGAGGGCGGATATTAGTTCTTTCGGTATCGTGAGAATGGCGCTGCTGGGAGAGCATGTTAGTCCCTACGCGAGGGACGGCTTAACACCGCTTTCATGGGCTGCGAAGGGTGGGCACGAAATAGTGGTTCAGATGCTGCTTGAACGGGACGATGCCAACCCCAGCATTGCTGATAGATATGGCCGAACACCACTCTTCATAGCAGCGTGCAATGGGCATGAAGGAGTCTTGAAGATGCTGCTAGAGCGCAACAATGTCAACCCCAATACTAGGGATCGATATGGCAGAACGCCGCTCTACGGAGCTGCCCGCAACGGTCATGAAGGAGTCGTGAAGATGCTGCTGGAGCGCAGTGATGTCAACCCCAACACTGCGAATGATGATGGCGAAGCGCCACTCTTCATAGCCGCCTGCGAGGGACATGAAGAAGTCGTGAAGATTCTTTTGGGGCGCAACGATGTCAACCCCAACACTAGGGATCGATATGACAAAACTCCGCTCTGCAGAGCCACCTGCAATGGGCATGAAGGAGTCGTTAAGATGCTCCTGGAGCAAAACGATGCCAACCCCAACACTGCGGATGATGATGGCAACCCGCTGCTCTCTATAGCCGCCTGTTTGGGGCATGAAGGAATCGTGAAGATGCTGCTGGAGCATAACGATGTCAACCCCAACACTGCGAATAATTATGGCCAAACACCACTCTCCACAGCCGCCCGCGAGGGACATGAAGGAGTCGTGAAGATGCTGCTAGAGTGCAACGATGTCAATCCCAACACTAGGAATCAATATGGCCAAACTCCGCTCTTTCGAGCCGCCTGCGAGGGGCGTGAAGGTGTGGTGAAGATTCTGCTTGAGCGCAACGATGTCAACCCGAACACTGCGGATGGTAGTGGCCAAACACCACTCCACATAGCCGCCCACGAGGGACATGAAATAGCCATGAAGATGCTGCTAGAGCGCAATGATACCAACCCCAACGCTACTGACGGACAAGGCCAAACACCACTCCACATAGCCGCCCAAGAGGGGCGCAAGGGAGTCGTGAAGATTCTTCTAGAGCACAAAGATGTCAACCCCAACATTGCGGATAATGGTGGCAAAACCCCGTTCTTCGTGGCTGCCTGGGGGGATCGCGGAGAAGTCGTGAAGATGCTACTTGAACGACGGGATGTCAACCCCGGTACCCCAAACAGATTTGGCATAACACCACTCCTGGTAGCCGCCTCCAACGGGAATGAAGTAGTTGTGAAGATTTTACTCGGGCGAGCGGATGCCAACTCTGATATAGCAGATATCATTGGTATAACAGCACTTTTGGAAATGCTGCAGTCTGGACATCCCCGGATTCTAAAACATCCTGGGATTGTAAAATTACTATCTGAATATAAAAACCCCATTCCCCCGTTAGCTGGCGATGAATTTACGGCACCTCCCTCACAAGAGCCTTCCAATGCAGATTAGCGCCCTTCCCAAAGGATCCGCAGGCTTTGATTTCAAAGGTAAAGCTCAACACACATCCCTATTCCTCGAATTTCCATCTGATCAACTCTAGGCTAGTGGCCAGTTGGCTTGTTGAAGGGATAGGCTGGTTTACAGTAGAATAATTACGTTTGGGGGGTTGAATGGTTAGTAAAGTTTGCGGAGATTGGATTTGTGCGGGGGATAACTAGATGTGGTGTTTCCTTTTCTCTTCTTCGCAATTCTCGGCTGTTTCCTGAAGTCGTTGGGATGTATGATGATTTTCTCTTGATGTTATCATAGGACAATTTTAACCAAAGAGACTACAATGAAATTAGCTGATTTTTAAGCCTAAAAACTACTTCTAGATTCTGAGGATCCCATATCGGGAGGTTGTGTGCACCGTATGTCCATTTCTGAACTTGTATCATCAGGCACTGCCTTGTTTTGTGAGAACTGCTTATAACTATCACTATAATACCCCACTACAACCACCCTATCACACGGTATTATTATATCATACTAAGTTAGAAAATCCACATAGCATTCAGAATTTGCAGTTGCTCTTTTACTCAAACTAATGGAAGCAAAACTACTTTTTTAAACAAATCTAAAATTCTTGTTTCACTTGGTTCCGCTGCCCCGCCGATCATCCTTACTACAAGTAGTAGGGGTGGGGCCTACTGTAGAGTCAGATTCTACCACCTCGCAGCAGGTATAATGCATGACAGATTGTTTAATGTATATGATCGAGCGGACTATCGCCTGATTGTGAAGTCCAGCCAAATAGCTCGGGACCGGGGCCTCTGAGACTATCCTATGCACTAAAATCACTAGCGGGAGATACTGTACCTCCGCTCTTACAGCCATAAGGCGCCGAGAAAGGGTCGTTCGTTGGTTGGTACTGATGTCTCTCCAGATTCCTAGATTGACACGCTTGAGAGCAGTCAATAAACCGAAACCCGAGGACGAAAATCTCGCTGAACCCCTAGCACCTGGGCTATAGTACCGGTAGACAACTTACGGTGCCTAATAAACTCGTCCCACCATCGTCGCGTACCACTTTGAGAGCCAAACAAAACAATGAGAAGTCGGCTACACGCAATGAGCATTCCAACAAACATGAAACTTTTCGTCCATTTATTAATACCCATCTATGGTGTTGAATTTATGTAACTTACTGTACAATTCGTATTGCCTAGGGCAACGCTTAGACGCGTCGCAAGTATTATAGTAGAGGACTCGAACAAGATATAAAAAAAACTATTGAAACAGAGAAGAATATAGGACAAGTAACTGCAGTAATCGTGATCAAATCTATCATACTACCAGAGACACCTTTTTATGTCATACAGGGTAGCTCCCTAAAGGGAGTAACAGTGCATGAGGGTATGGTACAGCACACAGCACCCCTTTGCCATGTCGTAAAAACGTTATTATGAGACAGGACTGTACAAATCAAGGCATTATCCTTTACAGTTTGAACAAAAGAGGTCTAGACATTGCCCCAAGCGGGCTTCAAAGAACCGGCTCTGCCAGACCTCATCATATCCTCTTTAATTTCCTTGGCTTTGGTAAGGATCTCCTCCTTGGTGCGGGGGTATCCACTGCGAGAATCCAAGACTATGGTTTTACCAGGTTCTAGATGGATGTTAGTATGTGAGAGCCGATATAGGGAATGGGGGGCAACGTGCCGGCTTTTTGGACCTGCGCAAGGCGTCGGAAGAGCGCTTTCAGTTCCGGGCTAGACCAAGCCCGGTCCTCACGAACTTGCGGCGAGTCGTCATCCTCGCTTTCGCGGTGGCGTTTCGACCGGCGGCGGGTATTAGATGGTCTGCTCCCGAAGCTTTCTATACGGACGACCTCGACAGGAGCGTCGTCGCCGATCACCGGGGCTGTAAAACTAAGGGACTCTGGGTCTGAGACTGAATCGTGGGACAGTGGGATTGCGGGAGGGGGTGGAGGCGGTCCCGCTTCGGGGGTTGGGAGAGCTCCTTGAGTGCGATACCTGGACGAGTTCGAGCGGGCGCTTCTCCTCGGCGTCTGGGGGTCTGCAAGTTTTGGTTTTAAGACAAGGATCTCATTTTCTCGCGCTACCAGGTTCCTATTGATGCGCTTCCAATTGATGCCGTTGCGCGATACCTTTTCTCTGAATCCCTTTTGCTCCAACATAGTTTCAACAGTCCAGGCGCTCTTGGTGCCAGAGGCAATTCCGGCGTTAAGACCCTCAAGAAGAGCTTTGACATCTCTGTGAGCCTCCCTGATCCCAGAAATTATGCTACTAATGTCCAGGGCGAAATCTGCTAGTTCCTCTAATGCGCCATTGTCGGGGTGCTCCTCCTTGGCCAGCTTGTGAACGATTTCCTGCAGAATGTGGGCGTACCCAGAACGGTAATCAATGCCGGTCCGAAGTTTCGTCAGCTGGTCAGCAATATCCGTGGTCGCTTTGAGCTGCTCTTTGAAAGTCTGCAGTACCTCACGAGATTCCTCGAGCTTTGCCTTGAAAGCGGCAACTAGGGACATTTCCCACCGAGAATCGTTCTCTTCTCCAACCACAGGCTCCGGTTGGACTTCAACCTCGTCGTTTGCCCCGCCATAGGCCTCTCTAGAGAGCTGATGTCTGACTGCTTCATCCACATCCTCGTCGTCGTTAGGGCTAGACTCGGCACCACCGCTTTTAGATCCTGAGTCTTCTACTTCTTCCTCTGCCTGAGTAATTGCACTGGTTACAACACTGTTCATGAGTTCTTCCACCACTTTTTCAGGACTCTCTTGGGGCCTGTCTGCTGGCAAAAGATCACTCTCCTCGTCTTCAGAACTAGAGAGGATCTGCTCTATTCTCAGAGACGAGAGCGTAGCACGTCTATTGACGGGCTGTTTTTCCTTCAATTGGAGAGGGTCATGCGAGGCTGATAGGCGTGCGCCCCCTCCTTCCTCGTCTTCGCTCGGGATCCCCTCTTCTATCCTTCGTTCGGTTTCTTCCGTCAATCCCCTCTCCCTAGCCTCCATCGCAGCGAGACTTGAGCGACTTCTGCTGTTCCGGATACTCGAGCGTGGCTTCCCCGCTGTCTCTTGCACCTCACCAGTAACACCGTCTCGTAGGAGGCTTTTCCGCGGACTTCTCCGGGGTCCGGGAGTACCGGTAGGCGACCTCGTTCTGTCGAGCTCGGTAACAAGTTCAGCAGCTTTTGTAGCGCTAGCAACCTCTATGACATCATCGCTTCGAGCCTCCGGTGTGGTCGCGCGCGTGCGTTTGCGTGGCCTTGAGGGGAGTGCTGATGACGACTCGTTGTCCTGGCGGCCGACTTTCGGAATGTTAAACTCCCGTATTTCTTGAGAATAGCGGCTTCTAACTCACCTAGCCCTCTACAGCCAGTAGCAGCGCCCTCCTCTTCTGCGACCGAGACTCTTTCTTCTTCGGTTACTGGGGCCTTACGCTTGGGCCAATAGGTGAGCGATTCTAGAGGACCCGAGGCGTTATTCCTCGTTGCTCTTCGCATTGTGGTAATTCTTTGGATTATCAGGGAAAATGTCGTGTGTAGTAGGTTGGTAGGGAGGTACCGTAGGGTGTTAGTGATATTGCAGGTGGATGTGGTGTGTTGCGCGCTGAGGGATTGTTTGTTATTAAAGTTGGGAGGCCGTTGGAGTAAGCTCGTGGTCCGTGCGTCATGTCGTTGTCGCGGCTACTGGTATGCGCTTAACCCTATTGGAATTCAGCCTTAACTTCATTAAATTTTGATCTCATAATGAAATTATGATCCAACCCACTCTACTCGTAACAGTGTCACTGGTATTCATACAACTGTTTCAAGTGGGAAAATAGGATCTGATAGCTGAGGCATAATAAATTTACGATATTGATAGTGGGTGAGCCCGAGTAGTATTGAGGAGAGAGAGAGAGTATAAGTGCCTAGAGAGTCCTGCGTCAAGATCACAGATCGTATGCGATACGTTTAACTTAATAGGGGAATTAAGCAATTGCTTTAGATAACACATTGCCTATCAGATATTAGGTCCAGGTCTAAGGAAGATTAGTGCATCCATCGTGCCACTACCAGTATGATAGAATAGACACAGTGCTGTATATCAGCCACACAGTAATTGTACCCAACCAAAATCTCATTCATCCCACCAAACGAGCTTCATTCGGTTCCCTAAAAGCCCGCAACCTCCCAACCATGACTCTAGTGGCACTCGGGTAACACCACCACCACCGCCATCATCATCATCACCATCATCAGTCCCGCGGACAGCACAAGTCAATCCCCACAGAGACACCTAATCTCTGCTAGACCTTTGTAGTGCCCCACCCGCCACCGCATCCGAAGCAAAAATCTGACAAGAGAGCCACGATTTCATCGCCAATGTCCCTACGCGCATCTCCTCTGCGAGCCCAATGCGGATTTTATCGGTTGTTTGGGTGGATGAGATAGAGGGGTGAGTTCGAAGGCTTAGGCAAAGTGAGCGGTAAATCCTTATGATACCGTCGCTGAAAAAAGCTTTCTTTAGTGCCCTAGGACGTGGATCAGAATATCCCCAGTATGATAAGTGCACCACGATACCAACTCGGGTATTAGCCCGGGGCTGCAGGGTATGCATGGCAGGTTTACCTTTGTTTTGTGTTGCCCGAATATTCTACTTGCATAGGTTGTGGAGGGCTGGGGGGTGAAAATCGCGAGAACTGTAGATTTTATCAGTGATTCACACCTCCCTCTACATACCGATTTAGGTCTAGGGTCACACCTTCTCACTCGTGGAATCTTGAATTAATACCGTAGGGCTTGTGTGAGACTGATATGTGCAACGGTATCTTAGCCCCAACAAGAATATTCAAACACCAGAATAGAAGAAAATAATTAATCTATTGCTCCCAACTGGGCCTAATATCATTTTTTCTGCCATACCATGATCGGGCATAAAAACGACAAACATAGAGTAACAAGGACGCCCCTCCTTTTCCCTCTCCCCAACAGACGCTCTCACCTATCGTATTATATTTTAAGCAGCGCCCGGGATGAGTGCGTACTCGAAGCCACCGCTCCTCTCAAACTCCGCCATATCTAACGCTACGACAGCACTATCCCTGACTACTGCTTCGCCGTCTTTAGCATACTCCTTCAATAGCGCGTCGACGCTTTCGTCCGCGATACTCCCCAGCGCTTCTACAGCTTCGTGCCTGACCATCGGTGCCTCCTCTTTGTTCCCGGCAACTTTGATCAGGGCTGGAATACTGTGCGGATCCGATAACTGGCCGAACACGAATGCGATCTATTGCATCACATTAGCTTGATTGATCGTAGGGGAACAGATATGAAGTAACGAACCTCATGCCTAAACAAAGCACTCGGATCCCCAAACCCGCTCGCCAGCGCATCGATAGCGTCTTTGGACCCGATATCCCTCAGCCGGAACATAGCTCTATATCGCTCGAACAGGTCTGTCCCCTGGTCGTTCAATGTCCTTTGCAATTCCTCCACGCTCCCGCCCTTGGCCGATGGCGCTGGGTCGATCACGCCCGCAAATAAACCCCCTTCCTGATCACTACCGTTCTTGCCGTTTTCTTCCCCACCCTTCTGCGAAGCTACCCAGTTAATCCTCGCGATTGCGAGTTCACATGTCTGCCGCACTACCTCCTCCGGATCGTCCAGATATTCTCTCAGCAGCGGAAGTGACTCGGCATGCCCGAGGGCGCCCAGGGCTTCAGCTGCTTCATGGCGGACCATTGAGTCTTCAGATTTGGTGTTTAAGATGGATTGTAAAAATTGTGCTGCGTAAGGGTCCGCGGATTGGCCGAGGCAGTAGGCGAGCTCATGTTTTAAGAGGGCTGCGAGATTGAGTAAGTCAGTATTGGAGGGGAGGAGAAGAGGATGAGGGTGAGGAAACCGGATTTGCTGCTGAAGGCGTTTGCGATCGCTCCTATTGCTGGCTTGCTACCGTTGCGGGCGAGGTGCTTTAGTGAGAAGAGGGCGCGGAATCGAAGGGCAAGGTTTTCCTGATTGTCATCACCGAGGACCTCGCGGAGGGCGGGGACAGGGTCTGTGGCCGTCATTTTGTGCTATTTTCCGGGTGTTTGGGAATTTGGAGGTGGAATGTTGGTTTAAGATGAGCAGATGCGAACGTGGGATGGACATCAGAAAGAAAGGCGCGGGGCTCAAAACTAAACCACCCCACCATCTGATTACGAGACTGCACCATCTGATAATCCTAGTTGGGGCTAAGGTACCCTCCGCCAAGAGACCTAGACCCTGGGAGAAAAGTTCTGGCAAAGGTGTTCCCAAGATCGGCCAGAAAAATCCAATGGATGGGCGATCAAGTTAACCGGTTTAATCGCAGCAGTGGAACACAATCCGTCTAGATTCAATTCAATTTCAAGCCGCATGTAATTCTGAGCTCCAACCATCCCATTATTTCGTTTACAGAATAAAATAAAAAATAAAAATAAAAAAGCAATAATCTCCATCCGTCCAACCAATTTAAAGACCGAAAGGGACAAGAAACAAATGCTTAAACGACTCTCTTGACCTGCTAATTATCAGTATGACTCTTCCCCCTTGAGCCGCTACAAAAAAGCACCAAAACCTACCTCAAAAAATCGTTTCAGATACCACACTTGGAAAACACCATTTCCACCAACAACACCTAACTGGAAAATACTCCACCACTTAACTCGCGAATTCGTGCTCTCAGCAGTGTTTCTGTGCACACGCTCCCGGACAACGATATATTCCTGCTCATCCTTGACCTGGTTCAACATCTCTCCTAAGCTCCTAACCTCGCGTTCTAGGGGATCCGAAGATTCGGGTTCCTCCGGTACGTAGACGATACCGTGAACGTTGAATGAAACCTCCTTTGTACCGACGCTGCTATTCTCGTTGGAAAAGCAGTAGGTATATCTGCCGTCAAGATGCGCTTCGAATGAATGGTCGCCGGACGAGACGGAATGCTCGCTAACTTTCAGAGTGCCGGAAGGATCTTGGATCTAGTGATTTAATCAACCCCCATTACTCCCGTAAGCCTACCATAATAAAAAAAGGGGAGAGGCAATACTCTGCTCCCCTCCCCCTTCCGGATCAGGTTGTGAGGGAAAATGAACTCACCCAGAAATCAATATCCAGATTTCCAGCTCCGCCAAATTCCCGATCACCGACCTGAAAAGTCACGGTCATCCGGTCGTCTTTGTGCAACGTCTCATGAAAGCATTCTCTGCTGTGGGCGTGCAGTTGGATGTTGTGTGCAGTAACGGCTAGAGCCGAAGCCAAGATCGATACGAAAGTAGAGGTGATCAAACGCATTGCGGTAGAATTGGGCTGTAGTACGCAGTGTTGACTGAAGATGAAGGTGGATGCTCGCGTGTGGGAAAATGGAAATGCCAGGTGGATTCGAGAGGCTTGGCGAGGCTGGAAAGGGGTCGAGCGATGGCAGCATGGACCATATCAAGGGCTTAGGGCTAGATCCTTGTCTCAGCTCTAGGAGCCCAGAGGAATTCATGGAAAAAAAAAAGGCCGACTACATAACCCAAAAGTTTAGGCCCTGTTCGGCATGCCAAAAATACGATAGTATTTCCACTTTTACTATCGTATTTTCCTCAGTAATTTTATTTTTGTTTGGCCTAGTGTTCGGCAACCATAAATACTATAGTATTTGTATAAAAATACCACAGTATTTTTTACTATAGTATTTTTTATAGAAATAAAATAGATAGATAAATTCAAGCCTATATTATTGTAATAGTATGATATTGTCAATACTATTTCTATTCTTTATAATACAACTATTCTTACTTCTTTATTTTGCACTATATCAGCAGTCTCAGAGCCCAAGTTCAACAAACTATTCCAATTTAAATTATTCCAAATTATATTCTCTATTTCAACAATACTTATTTCTCAAAGCATTATGGATGACGACTCTGATCATATGGGTAGCAATTCCAACAATGTTACCTTAAGATTTAATGCTCGCTTTCTCTTCAATGTCGCTACCGCAGTCACGGTCACCGATGTAGTAGGCGCACGATACGAGGTGAAGGAATGTCGGACCTCTTCTCTTATGGGAAAACAATATATTGCGGAACTACTTGCTCCTTCAACAAATTCTAGACTAGTACTTGAGGTATTGAGAATGTCTCGTGAGATATTTCTTGAACTATGCCAATGGCTTGAAGATAGAGGGCTTCTTACTTCGACAAGATTTGTGAATGTAGATGAACAGGTTGCTATGTTTGTTTGG
>Ga0307507_10005114_pt1 | contig 22028 bp, 6 predicted proteins | sample 7_EM_MG_FD_207223 | JGI IMG/M metagenome (GOLD analysis project Ga0307507, IMG submission 207223) | Populus trichocarpa ectomycorrhiza microbial communities from riparian zone in the Pacific Northwest, United States - 7_EM | ecosystem: Host-associated > Plants > Roots > Unclassified | place... | reverse complement strand
ACTAGCTCCTATAGCTAATATCTTACGCCGTACTTAGCGTCCTTATAAATTTGGTATGCGTTATTATAATAATATATAAAACTATTAATTAAACATTCCTTTATTCCTTATAGTGCACCATTATCCCTCTATACGTACATGTCCCCTACTGGTTAGGTTCCCTTTACCGCGTAGTTACTTTAACTACCTCTATAGTCTCTAGCAAAATAACCCTTTTTTCCATAATTTATATAAGCCCTATCTTTAAACCATTTTTCTTATTGTAGAGTCCGCCTAAACGTCTTCTGCTGCTAAAATCCCTAGTTTGGCCTCTGCTCCTAGGTCCTTTAATTACTAGACCCTTAACCTCTAGGTTTCCATAGTTTCTTTTCCCACCTTTAGGTCTCTTTAGTACCACTTAGGTCTATTAGCTCTATACCATTCTATAGTTTTTAACTCTATATCTGTCGTTGCGTACTCTACGCCCTATATAACTATAGAACTCTATCCTACCCTTTCTTAGCTTGTTCCCTTTGGTAGATTCTATTATTAATCTTTATTAACTAGTCTATTAGTTCTCTTAGAGTATCCATATTTTCCATTAGGATAATTGCGTCCTAGACTTTAGCCTTAAGTCCCTACTTATACTATACTATAAGCGCCCTGTTATTCCACTTAACCTACATAGCTAGTGTTTAAAACTATATTGTATACTTAATTGCTAAAGTGCGTTATACTAAGTTCTGAAGTTTCCGTTCCGCTATTATAGTTGCTTTAGAGTCTCTAAATATTTATATTAACCGTTCTATAAATCCGTTCTAACTTATAAACACATACTATACGTCTGGGTTAGTAGTCGTTACACCATTTACTTATATCTCTGTAAGGTAAGGCTTAAACTACTCTAGAGCTCTTCCTAATAAGAATAGTCCTGTATATGCTACCTAGTCTATAGGTGTTACTAACTTCGCTCCTTTCTATATAACCTTAAAATACATCTGCGTAAGAAACCCTTTAAGCTTTAACTTCTCCCCTAAGAACCGTTTAATTAAAGGTAACTTAACCTTTACTACTCTAATTCCATTAATGCGTTCTTTAAGTAGCCTACTATTATCCTATAAGCGATTAACTATTTCCTATAACTAACCTTATATAACTACTTAAGAATCTATATCTGCTATACTGGTGTCTCCTAACCCTAAGGTTATAGCTGCCGTCAACGTTGTTATAACTGGTACTTTAGGTGGCATATTGTTTAATCTTATTTAGTACTATAACCTTAGTAGTAAATATATAACGGAACCTTATAGTAGGAACTACAGTAGGTCCTATTATTGGGCTAGGTATATAGGTAAAAACAGTGTTAATAATATAATAATAACTAGTGGAGTGGTTGCCCAATAGATTAACTCCAATTATATTCTAAAATTCACTATAAGAAGAGAACTATCTATAGTAAGGACTAAGGTCCTTTAAATACATAACTATACTCCTAAGAAATCCTCCCTTATACGTAAGATACGTGTTATACGTGGTATACATAAACATACTCTGCGTACACTGCGTACACTGTGTATAATATTATGTAACTTGCTTACTATTCCTCGTTATATAGTTCCACTAGTTCCATCCTAGACCGTGCCTATATTAACTAACTAGCTTCCTCCAACTCTTCCCCAAGTAGTCATAATATCGTACTTAAAGCGTCTATAACAACTTTAGATCGCGATATCGTACCCTACAAGAAATGCCATTCTAGATCAAACTCCTACGGCTTGTGGGTGTTATAGCTTAAGCCTTGCTCAACCTCTTGTTTAGGCTAGTGCAGATTAAACAACACGTCAATCTCGATTGCGAATCGAATTTCTAGGTTACATCCGGTCCTAACCGAAGGTTGCCTCGCGTATACATAAATCTAGCCATAGAATTGAAGGTTATACACAGGCACACTAAATTACAATGTATTTCAGCCCTGGCGCAGCCCGGAATGAGCGTCAGCTAGTATTTATCAAACTTAGTAGAAAACGGCTGCAGCGTTATAGCTGAGTAAAGTGAAAATCTAATATGCTACAAAAATATTGTTACATGGGAAAACCTGTAAGCTTGTAGTGTATAGGAATTGACTAAGCAACTTGATTATAAATCTATGGAAATCAGGTAGAATATATATATAAAAGGTGTAGACAACAAAGGGGTAATTGACCGAGTTGGTAAGCGAGTCGGTAAGCGAGTTAAGGTGATACACTGGTGAGACAGTAATGGTTTGGCAGGGTACCATAGTCGGTTATAAAACCCTACTGCAGAAGTACTGAAAGATGTAAAGAGGCCGTATTATATAGATTATTCGAGGGCGTCTATATAGTAGCCAGATTTCCTTTTTATGGTTGTAATAAATAATCTAAAAGCTTAACTAACGTGACTCTTTGTAGTTATAATTGCGGTATATGGTCAAGTATTAACACAGACGGTTACTTTAATGTATCCCTACCCGCTTCGGTATAATTTTATAGGGAAACGGTATGAATTTACGTGGTTTAACTAACGAGATTAATAAAGAGATGGTGTATATGCCTAGACCTGCTTGTTTATTGCTTGCCAAGACAGTATAGAATTTGAAGTTATATAGAAAATCCGCTATAGCTTCGCCTAGCAGCAGTATATTGCCTACTAAGCCCCTCTATTATCAATCAATTATAGTATAAGCTCATTCGCGCAGCTCGGAGGTAGTTTATAAGGCAGACGCGGTAAAGGCAGCACATATATCGCGATCTTGGCGTAGTATAGAAGATTAGGAGGTATTAGAGGTCGGGGTTAGGCTTGGCGTAACCTTGGGTTACACACAACCCCCCAAGGTCCGCGACATATTGTCTAAATATCACCCCCCCCCTTAGGTGGTGGCCCCTACTTTTTAGACACGTTTTTAAGGCCTAGGTTAGTACTGGGTTAGTATAGAGGTCCTCGTCGCGCGCCTTTAACCTTATCGTCGCCTTAACAATCCCATTTTCCAACCCTCTGCTGTTTTTGTGCCCGCGCTGGCTCCTAGCTCGCGCGGGGCTTCTGATTTTATATAGAAAGGCCTACTATAATTCTAATTCTATAATATAGAGCCCTCTCCTTCTCCTTCTCTATTGATATTTACACGTTCGGTAGCTCTATTTACCCATACCACGCTTACACGTCTGCCCCCTTACCTCTTACAAATATGGAGTTTCTTAGGAATCTTCTTACCCTATAGTCTACTATGGAAGCCCCCTTAGCCTCCTCCCCCTATAGCCTCCAGAACGAATTCAAGGCCCAAACAGTATAGCTATAGGATATTTATAAGGCCTAGCGCTTAAAGAATACTATAAGGGCGTATAAGCTAAAGCAAAAAGAGTGGGAGGACTAGTATATAAGACTAGAAGGTAATATAAACAGCGCCTAGGTAACGGAAGATAAGCTTTACTTATTTTTAAAGCAGTAAGTCGTCAATTAAGAATCGCGGGCCGCTGGCTATCAAAAACGGAAGTTAAAACGGAAAGAGATATAGAAAGATGGCAAATAGGCAAAGAAGAGGCAGAAGATAACCGCAGGAGGGCCGCTAAGGGAAAAGGCAGCCGTAGGGGTAGCCGCAGCCGCAGGGGAGGAAGCTATAAAGGAGGAAGAGATATAGGATAAGGAGGCCCTAGACGCCCTATTTAATAAGACCGTCTAATACTTAGTTATAAATAGCTACGTCTCCGCTATTACTAAGCTCTATATATAGCAGTCGGAAGGCAAGACCTTATAGCCGCTACAGGGGGCGAAGCTCTTAGTAGTACTAGACAGCGTCCACCACAATAAGGACCGGATTTAACGCGTTAACTTTATTAATTAAGGCCTATTTACAATTACTAGCGGCTACGACGTTAAAGGGCTTAAAAAGGTAATTACTTAGTACTAGAAGATGGGCTCTAAGATACTAGGTTCAGTTAAGTCTTACCTTTAAACTATAGCTAAGTATTTATTAGGTTTGTATATTATAGTCTATATAGAGTATTTATGGCTACCGTTTTCTAACCCGTTTTTTAGGCCATACTACTATTACCTAGGGTAAAAGTAGATAGGATATTTAGCTTACTAACCTTATCCTTATTAAATTAGAGAATAAAGGGCCTAAACCAGACAAGCCAGCGCTATATATAATTATATTAATAACATAGGGGAAGCAGAATTAACACGGCAAAGTTAAGTATATAGGCTATATACGCAATACTAACCCTATCCTCTACCCTCTCTCTATAATAGCCTTCTACTTCTTTAACCGCTAGGGTAAGAACGGCGCTAAAAGCTTCCCATCCTTTTAGCAGCTAGAGGACTACTATAACCTATACGTCTTCCCTGGTAGCATTAAAGTACCGCAACAGCCGTTAAGCTATTATACGCAATTTAAATAGAATAAGAAGATGTTTTAGGGGGTAGGAATTTACTTAAAGGAGAAGACCTATAGCGCCTATAAGCAGAGCGTCTAGTACGCTAAGCTTAGCAGTATTAAGGAGACCTAAATTAGACGGGCCGGACGCTGGAATATAGACGCAATAATAGGAGCCTACCTTAGCTATCTACCTTGCGCGTTTATACGGTTAATCGCCGGCTTCCCAAAGAAAGGAAAGGGCTACTTTCTCCCCCACGCGCAAGAGGTGCCAGAGGAGGCCCTCTACTTAAAGATATAGCCTAAAACCGATATCTGGCTAAAACGCATAGAGACCTACTACCTAGAGAAGGCCAATAATAAGGTTATACAGCTTAACCTTATAGGCTTAGGATTTCTATGCCTTCTCTATACGCTTAAGGTAATTCTATTATAGGACTTAGTAATCCTATATAAGCAGTTCCCGCTCTACCCCCTATAAAAGGACTCCCTCTTTGGCTGTAAGGAGTACCAGAGGTTCGCCATATAAGTAGAAAGCTCGCTAGCTAGCATAGTTACGCTAAACAAGATAATAATGCGGAAATACTAGCCCGCCTATAAGGCTATAGCTAAGCTAAAATACAAGGCCGCGATCTTAGAGATAAAGTGTAATAGGCTTATATAAATACTTCTAAACTAAAGCTTATAGATTGCTACTATACAAGAATACTAAGCTAAGGAGAAGAAGAAGTCTGTTAGAAACTAGTAAGATACAAAGGGGTTGCTAAGGCGCTAGTAGTAAGCAAGCCAATAGCGATTTTCTATCCCGGGGATGGAAAATCCTAATTAGTTGGCAGGAGTTAGGGTCCACTAAGTATAGCAAATAGCGTTGCCCTAGCACCGTTACATTACCCCCCCCTCCCAAAAAAGCCTGCCCTTAGGCGTTGTCCGAGCTCCTTATTGTTATCTAAATTGTTATAGTTATCCACCCCTTCTTCCTAACATTTAATCCAGCTTTCTAATTAGCGTAGTGGTCCAGGGAGGTTAGGGTAGGCTAGGTAGAAATCCCGTAGCTTATAGGGAGAGTACTTAAAATTAGATACAGGGTACCATTTTAAATCTTTATTATAACCTACCCAGCTCGCATGGTATTTTAGGGTACTATAGTCTTTCTTAACTGCTAAAATCTCTTTAACTTCCCATTCCTTATCCTCTGTAATCTGAATTGGTGGTAGGGGGTTATTATACTGTCCAGGTAATAGGTCGTCCGCGGCCTTCTATAGTTAGTCTAGAGAGAAGATAGGGTAGATCTTTATTAACTCTAATAGCTTAACCTTAAAAGAGTGCCCTACCTTTTTAGGGATCTTATAGGGGCCAGCTATTTAGTGGTCTAACTTATAGCTCAGCCTCTAGGTCTTCTAGTTCTTTATTAACACCTATACCTTATCTCCTACATAAAAGTCTACCTCGCGACGATATTAGTTTACGTCAGCCTCTTTCTTTTTTTATGCTTTTTTTATAATTGCTTAGGCAGTCTCCTAGGCTCTATACATTCTCTTAGCGAATATCTAGGCCTCTTTATAGCTAAGGCGTTCGCGGGCCGTTATAGGTCCTATAGGTCTATCCCAATTAAAGAATATTTATAGCTTGTATCTATAGATTAACTCAAATGGCGACATTCCTATACTATCATAAGGGAGCGTAAGCTGTGCGTAGTCTATTATAGGTAGTAATTCCAACCAGTTGTCCTAGTAGTAATTAACAAAGGGGCAAAGTTGTTAGTTAAGGTACTAGTTTATAATCTTGGTTTAGCCGTTAGTCTAAAGGTAGAATATAATAGAGAGCTTAATCTTAATCCTAAGAATACAGCAGAATTCATCCCAGAAGTCCAATATAAATTAGGGTCTATAGTTAGAGACAATTAACTTAGGAGCGCCATAGATCTAGTAAATGTTATTAACATATATACGGGCTATATCTTTTACGGTTATAGTCTTAAAGCAAAGGAGGAAAATGGCTTGCTTACTTAGTCAGTTAACTACTATAAAGGCCATATCGTAGCCATATTTGTCCTTTGGGAATAATTTAAAGTCCATTATAATATGCTGCTAAGGGCGTTTAGGAACTAGTAGTGGTTATAACTATTTAGGGGTTTAATCCCTAGGGGTATCTACCTATTTATAAGTATAACAATTCCTAATAAACCGTTCTATATCAGATAGAAGTCCTCGCCAGTAATAGCGAGGCGCTAGTAGTTAGTAGGTCTTATCTTAACTAGGGTACACCATAGAGACTTAACAGTAGGCTTTACGGATTAGCTCTATTTATAGGTTATTAATATCTAGAACTATAAGCCGTTCTTAATATAAGAGCAGTCCGTCTTCTATTTCCAAATTAGGGTTGCCTTCTGTAGCTTAGTCGCGGAGGGCTTTTAGAAATTTAGCTATGCAGTTCGCGATTAAAATACAGTTAATTAGTCCTATTAGTTTATCTAGGATCTCTCCTTCCATAGGCGCCAGCTCATTCTATTTAGAGTTTAGTTCCTTAAGGATATATAGATTAAGCTATTTGGGACAAAGAAGGGCACGTATCTGGTACTAAGCCTTTAGCTTATCCTATAGTTCCATATCCTGTTCTCTTTAAGTAAGGGCATTAGCTTTAGAATTTTGCCTACTAAGGCAGTATATAATTATAAAGAAGAATTGGGAGAGTATTTTAGCCCACCTAGCCTATCAACTAGTAAGCTGCTTTATTATTATAAAATACTTAAGGGCTTTATAATTAGTATAGATTTTAATCTAAGAGTCTATACTTCTAAGCTCTGCGCGCCACTAGGATAATAATTATATAATAGCCAGCATTTCCTTATTGTGTACCTCGTAGTTACACTTAGCTAGGGCTATTATCTTTAAGAAAAACGCTATAGGGTACTACTTACTATCTAGGTGTAACTATAAGAGAACTCCTGCTACTACTCTATTAGAGGCGTCCGTTTTTAGTATTAATTTAAGGTCTAGGTCATAGTGACAGAGAATTAGAAAGGAGGTAAGTTAGTTCTTTAACTCCTTAAAAGCTTCTATACAGTTATTATTAAAAACAAAAGGCGTGTTATTCTTTATTAGTTATATAAGAGGCTTAGCTATAACCCTATAGTTACGGATAAACTAATAGTAGAAGTTATAGAAGCCTAGAAAGGACTAAATGCCTTTTATAGTATAAAGGGGTTTTTAGTTGTGTATTACCTTAACCTTTTTAGGGTTAACTTTAATTCCTTCTATACTAACAATAAACCCAAGGTACTTTGTTTATTTTACTCTAAATTCGCATTTCTTAATATTAACTTATAGGCCTATATTCCGCAGCCTCTTTAGGACCTTTTTAACGTGAACTTAGTACTTAAGAACATTATTTATATACCGTTGGTACGTGGCTAGCCCATTCGTTAGTCCAAAAGGAAGAACTTTGTATTTATAAAAACCATAGCAGGTATAAAACGTCATTAGATCCTCTAATACAGGGTCTATCCTAATTTAGTAAAAAGCTTGGCGGACATTAAGCTTAGTAAAGATTTTAGCTTAGCTTAAACATACAAGGGTCTCATTAATTAGGGGGAAAGGGTAATAATCTTTCTAAGTAATAGCGTTTAGTTTCTAATAGTTAATACAGAAGCGGAGGCCTTTATTAGGTTTCTTTACAAAGAGGATAAGGGAAGTAAAAGGGGCCTAACTTAGCTTAATAAACCCCTTATAGAGGTTATTGATTAAGTACTACTTAGTTGCTTTTAGTTCCTCTATAGTTTGCTAGTAAAGGGGGCTATAGCCTAGAGAATTATCAGCCTCTAGTTAAATCTTATAATTATAGGTTTAGTGGGGGGGTAGTATATCTAAAGCTACTTTTAAGAACGCGTTTCTGTGGTCTAAGAGGTATATAGGGAGGAGGCGCTTAACTAACTCCCTATTAGTTTCCTCTACTGGCCCTTCTTCCTTCTCATTAATAATCCGGTTAATTTTATATAAGCTGGTTGTAAAGACCTCATTATCCTTCTAATATATATTAAAGTGGAAACCTATAGCGCTAATTGCCGCAATATCTACTATAGGGGGGTCATATAGTAGTAGGGGTATCCGCGGCCTTAGGGGCTTTTAGCGTATTAGTGTTATCTTTACTCCTTTTAGCTCTTGTTATATCTTCCAAAGGTTATCCTTTAAGTCCTATTAGTATATCCTCTTCCCCATTAGCCAGATCTCCGCAATTTAGAAGTTGTCTATATTACTATCCGTTCCACTTCCATAAGTAGAGTCCTCCTTAACTGCAGTCCTTTAAGGGAGTATCCTTGTCGGTACAGATTTCTTACCAGCCTCGCAATAGGCATCTTCTTAAGCAAAAGCTAGGTCGCGGTCCCTAACATTCTACTAGTAGGTAGGATTAGCCTTCGCGGCTAATATTTTATAGTTAGTATGGATCTCTCTAATAAAGGAGGGTAACTTTAGTCTACTCTCTAGCTAGACAAACTGTCTTTATTAAACGTTTAGCTAAATATTAAAGTAGGACATCTATTTTCGGCTAAAGATTATATTATAGGACCCTAAGTCTAGGATATAAAAGGGGATACCAAACTAGCGTTGTCCATTAATAGCAATATATAGCTTTAAGATATGGGTAACTAGCTTACTAGCTTAGCTATTATAACCTTTTACTTAAACAGGCTTCTCTAGTTGGGTAGCATTTACATTTAAGAACTTAGCAACGTTATTTATATAAGTAGTGTTTATAAAGGCAAAGCTATTTGCTCCAGTATTAATAAGGGTAGTTATATTAACTCTATATCTATTTCAAGATACTATATATGGAACCATAAAGTATTTTCCACCTATTAGCTAACTTAGATTAATCTCTTTAAGATTAATAGGATACCCTAGGGGGGAGTCTTTCCCTAGGGTTCTTTTTTTCCTAACTTATTAGGCGTTTCTTCTTTCTCTATCTCCTTAATATTACCCGTATCCTTTAGCTCTGGGCAGGATATGGCAAAGTAACTATCCTTTCCACAATTAAAGCACGTGACCGTGGCAGGGTCAATTAGGGTATTGCGATAAGCATTAGTTAAAGGTATAGTATATAGCAGGTTAGGCAAGGTTTACTAATAGGCAGTTATAACCGCTTTTAGTATAAGGGCGGTTATGGTTTATCTTCCAACACTAGCTCCCATTAATATAGCGGATAGGTTGCGGTCGCTATAGGACCTCTTTAGTTAATTAGAGCAAGTATTAATTCGTTTTAGTTCTAAATCTAGCAATAAACATTAGGCTGCGAGTCTTTAGTAGGTTAGTAGGTTATCTAAAGCTACCACAATCTTCTCTTATAGTTAGACTGTTAGCTTGTCATATAGGTCCAAATAATAGTTCTTAGGGGGGACCTAGCCTTCGCCTACTAGGTATAAGAATTAAGTCTAGAACTTAGTAAAGGATTAGTTCAATTTTATTATTAGGCAATTATAGTTATAACGGGCATCCTATACTTTATTTGGATTGATATAGATAGTAGCCAGGTACTATATTATCTTATTAACAGATATAAACCGAATAGGTAACTCGTCCTTAAACTTGGCCTAAAGGTATTACTAGGCGTCCCCAATGGTTCAACCAAAGAGGTAGAGTATTTTAGCTTCTTTAGAGGGGAAATAGTTATGGTTAATATAAAGCTTTCCTTACACCTAGATTCTCTAGTTCTTAAAGGTCGGGTCTACGCCATCTAATAATAGTAGGGGGTTAGGGAGCTTAACGGACTTTAATTACTTTATTATTATATCCATACTCTCTAGTATATTGTATTTGGTAGAGTGAATAGGTTAACTAAGGCTTTATAAAAGGGAGGCTAGGCTATTTTATAAGGCAGTAAAGCTTTCTAGAATCTCCTTTAGAGTCTCTTATATACTTTAGGCTTAAAGACGATTAACCTTCTAATTAGCTACAAGGGCACAAATCTGCTTATATATACCTATAACGTTGTTATTGTCTTTAATTTCTAATCCTAACTAGACCTCGTGTTCCTCTTAGGTAGAGATAGGTCTTTTAAATAAGCTCACTTTAGGTACTATCGTTAGCTTCCTAAGGTTTATTAGAATTATATAATTTGGTTTTAATTCTAGGGTTCTTTTATAGGTATAGGTTAAGTACAGTTTGGCCTATAAAGTAGGATATTGTCAGGGCCTTCTTAGGCATAGTAGTATAGGTTTTTTAATGTCTGAGTATAACACGTTAACGCGTCATTGCAGATAAAGGTCTTTTTAGGGTAGGATATTATTAAGGCCTTCCTAGGCAATGTAGGGAGAGCTTAGTATAATATAACGGGCTTATATAAATGCTTCTAAACCAAAGCTTGTAGATTACTACTATACAAGAATACTAAGCTAAGGAGAAGAAGAAGTCTGTTAGAGACTAGCAAGATACAAAGGGGTTGCTAAGGCGCTAGTAGTAAGCAAGCCAATGGCAATTTTCTATCCTAGGGATGGAAAATCCTGATTAGTTAGTAGGAGTTAGGGTCCACTAAGTATAGCAGATAGCGTTGCCCCAGCACCATTATATAAAGAGGGTTTAATTACACATATAAACAATCTTAGAACGCCTTAGTAAGATAGAAAGGTTATTAGTATTATTCGCACCTATATAGATCTAGTAAGGGAAGACAGGTATCTAAATAGGGCCTATAGAGTCTATATATCCGTCTTTAAACGGCCCTATATCTATACCTATATCCGTACCTATACCCGTGCCTATATCCGCGTCTGTTCCTGAACGCGTTAATAGCTAGATTCCGTCTTTAGATAAACCCTCTCCTATATATCTAACCCCTAGAGAGATACTAAGAGGTCCTTAACTATCTACTGCCGCAGAGCCTACTTAGCTGTCTACTATAACGTCTACTATAACGTCTACTATACCCCTATAGCAGCTGCTGTAAGCTTCTACTATACCCCTACCACAGCTGCTGTAAGCTAACGCTTAACCTTTTCTATTTATCCTTAACCTATAGGCGCCGCTAAGGAAATATAAGATACTTTAGGGTAGTAATTTAGTGTTCTAGTTTTAGGCTAAGTAGACTTTAGGGCTAGCAGATAGGCCGTTAATTAAAGCTCTTAATTACTGCTAGGGGGCACGCTGGCGGGTTAACAGCGAGGCTATATTCTATAGCCGTCGCCGTAGGATAATTAAGGATATAAGACGGCGCGTAGAAAACGGTATAGTAAGAGATAAAAGACAAGCTATTAACCAGCTAGAATAGCTACAAGGCCAGCATTCTTTAGATTGGCTTTATAAGAATATCTAACTACTAGGTAGGGGAGGGAAAGAAAAAAAAAGGCTCTATATTAAGTAGTATATATATATATATAATACTATTTTACTATAGGACTACTGCAGTAACCAAGACGCCTTAATGTAGGACTCTACTAGTGACTGAAACGTCTTAATATAGGACTATACTATAGTAACCGAGACGCCTTAATATAGGACTATATACTCTAGTGACCAAGACGCCTTAATATAGGACTATACTCTAGTAACTAAAACGTCTTAATATAGGACTACACTATAGTGACTAAGACGCCTTAATGTAGGAATAGAGCCTGTTTAGGTGTTATAAATTTAGAGCAACATTACGCGACCGTCTAGAAGTACTAATTTAACACAAATTATATACCTTTTCGCCTAAAATCGCGTGCGAAAGTACTTGGGGGCGGTTACTGCGCGACCTTATACAGGGTTTAGGCGCGTTATTAACAGGGGTGGCCCTAACCTCGTATTAACCTAGGTCGTAACCGCGCCAAATCAGCCCCCTTGATATGTGATAGGTAGCAGAAGAAGTAAGCTACGCGAGACTTTAGGTAGGCGCGGAAAAACGTTTTAAATAGGCTTAGCGATTGCCTAAAAGGACTTATTTACACTATTTGCATTGCCTTGGCCACTAGAAATTAACTCACTAACTACCGCTACTACTAAATTAACTATATACAAGCAATAAATAAGCAAGCAAGCAAGCAAGCCCTTCCTTTGCTTGCTTAATTGCCCAAAATGAGGCCTCTTGCTTGATTGCTTGCTTACTGCCAAGACAAGCAAGCAAGTCTATACACACCCACCCGCCCCCGCTTAATGTTCTTGTCTATACCAAAATTGTAAGTTAATGGGTCCGCAGATATGTGGGTATTTTTGAAGCTGAGGTACATGATTGGCCTATTACCTTCATCACTGCAGTCTCAAGCATGGATCCAAGTTTTCACCTCCAAAACAATGCACTGCACTTTTAACATAGATGAGATATTAAGCAGGCGTCATTTTACATACGATAATTACCTATTTGGGCGCATGCCTCCACGTGATGACAACACTACGTAAGCCATCACGTGTCGTACTTCATCAAGTTCTCGATGCGCGTATAACTCTTCTTTTCCGTATGTGATTATACAGAATATAGCTAGCAGTCTTGATTATGGGTTGGCTGTACATGTAGCCAACTCAAAAAGATTCTAATCAACTAACTGATTAATGCCATCCATTAGGTACCGTGAAAAGTAGTACCGATACGCCTGTGACCCATATTGACTTTAGCAAGAGCATTGGGGGAAACTAGAATAGTGTTTGTTTTCATAACTAGAAAAGCGAGCATAAGATGTGAGCTAGACTTCCGACACCGAAGTTATCATAACTACTTGCTAAAGTCGTGTGTAATGTGAGGATAATGACTTATGTGGATGAAGTTGATCGATTGTTGTTGTAAAGTCTAAGCGGTTTTATGCGAAGTACAATTGGTCTCCCTGCCTCCTGCTATGTTGCCTAAGCCCACAACAAGTAAAGTGATGGTAAAAGAATTGATTCTCTCTCTAAATTCGTCATGGATGCATGCCAAATTCAGACTCTTGTCCACAGGCTCAGGACTCCGGTAATGTACTGAGTGATCTCATCCCCACTCAGCTTACTATCCCCGTAAAGCCGGTCGACGAAGCTGATAGGTACCTCTGCGATCGTATAACCCATCGCCTGGGCTAGAACAATTAACTCCATCTGAAAGACATATCCCTTGCTCTGAACCTTCGTAATAACGTCCTGTAGCATATCCTTCTTATAGAGGCGGAAGCTGCCTGTAAGATCGGAAACTCCGGGCCGAAGAAGCGTATCGGCGAAACTAGACAAAATGAAATCAGTCTTCTTGTTTAATTATATAAAGCAGGCCAGGTTGATCGCTCACATGTTAGCGCCTTTTGATATAAGCTTTCTTTTCAAATCCCAGCCATATACCCCGCCGTCACTAGCGTATCGAGTGCCCGTTATGATATCGTAGTCGTTGGTCGCTTGTATGCGGATCATCTCAGGTATAAACTTGGGGTGATGGCTGAAGTCAGCGTCCATAATGATAACGAAGTTGCCAGTAGCAAAGCGGACTAAAGGATCATTATGTCAGGCATATTGCTATATTTTCTGGATTGATGTGATGTGAATATATGCCGTTCCTAAGCCCAGTTTACCAGTGCGTTCCTTGAGGATGATTCGGCCAGGGAAAGCTTTCTGTAGCTGTTTGGCGACATTGGCGGTGCCGTCTGGGCTCGCATCGTCAACGATGATAATCTCGTAATCGAGGTTGCTACGAATTGTTAGAGAGGAGGTGGATCAATCGTTTTGCGTACTTCTTCGTGAAACTGTCATTGATGAGGAAGACGACGACTGGCAAGTTCCTTCGCTCATTTTAGGTTGGCAGAATGACAGAGTGTTTGTTTTTGGCATCCATTATTGAGGGTTGGGAAAGAGAGCGAAAGGTGGAACTTGAAGTAAAGTTGAACTTGGATGATGGAGGAACGCCAAGACTGTGCTTGCTATATCGGGACTAGCGTTGATTTTATTCTAGATTAGCTCCTTGGCTAATCCTAGATATCTTATCTAATCTAACTCCGGTGCATGCCTTGAGTTCGGTGTTCGGCCTAAGTACCACATGCGCTCGAGGCACGTTACAAAGTTCCTTCCTCATTGATTTAAGTGTCCATAATACATAAATATTTACTTTAAATATAATTCAATTAATTTTATAATATTTAAAGATTTAGGCTTATATTTTATACTTTAGATTTACTTTATTCCTTAAAAGTATATCTTACTGTTAGGTAAAACCTAAGTAGATAGTTATAGAGCTACGAGGCACAGGTATTAAATCCCGCAACAATCGCGATAGATTCGCGAGCACTGTCTGTCTTTCTAGCCTTATGGCGACGTAGAGCAGGACACGTTACAGCCTCCCTCCCGCAGACGCTCGTTTTATAAAAATGCTTTTATAACTACTAAAAATAAGTATTATTTTATAAAAATAGTAAATAAAACCATAAAATAAAAACCAGTTTATAATTCTAAGTATGTAGCAGCTTAGTAAATGGTTTAGTTGTAAAGTTTTAGGTAGTAGGGTATTGGACTAATAGTTACCCCCTTTATCAAAACAATACACCCCCTATAGCCCCACTAATATAGCTCTATATTTTATAAATAAAAGCTTATTTATATAAATTAGACTAATATTGGTGGAGTTATATAGGGTATTTTATAATGGCTCTAAAACTTAAATTAAGGCTCTGCGCTAACTAACTCAACCCCTTTACACTAAAAAATAAACACTCCTATAACTCTACTAAAATAGCCCTACTTTAGGCCTATAAAAATACCTTTATTTATAGAATATAAGTTGTATTCGTGGGGGTATAGTATAAGAGGCTAGCCTAACCGAAACGTATAATTATCTAATCGACAGTGTCACAAGTAAGTAGAAGGTGAGTCGAAGGTAAGTCAAAGGTAGAATGAGTTTCACGTATTAAAGGACAAATGCTTCTAACCACTTCCATTTAGAGACTAATCGCTGGTTCTTCTCTAGAGGAGAACCAGCTTCCTATATAAACCTTCTAAGACACTAGTAAAACCTTTCGCCCCTATTTATCTAACTATGTCTCTTCTAGAACATACATAGGACATAGGCAGGACATTAATAAAACCTCCTACTGTCTTATCTAATATGTACCTCCTAGGGGATTCTGTTATAATTGCCTCCCCTTTAAGGGTCTTAGTCCTCTAAGACTTCGCCTCTTAATAATCTCTTATAGAGTTCCAGCTAAAACCACTAGGGAAATTCTTTAGTGGAAAGGTACTCTATAATGCGGCTCATTACCGGTTTTTTACTAGCGTAAAACCTTACTTTATCTTTCTATTCCTCCACTCTTCTTCCACCATAGCTCTTATAGTGCCTTTATAATGGAACTTTAATAATAATAATAAAAATTAGATAGGATTCACCTTCCTTATTATAAGAATTTGTTATAAGCTAATCTGGGGGTTATTCTATATAATGCGTTAACTAGCCACCATCCCCATTTACCTAAAATAGGTCTTAATAATAACGTCTTAATATTAATTTCTTTTAGTTTATAAGCTGTTGTCTCTTACGCGTCTTTCTATTAATAACACTATTTATCTCGCCTTTCAGCAGACCGTTTTTTATCATATTTTAGCTTTTAGCTTTCGCATCTCCAGCTATTCTTTCTTCCACTACTCTATTCTCTTCTTACAACACGTCTATAGGTAATAGGATCCCTATTTTATCTCTTTAATAATACTAACTTCCCATAGTATTCTCTTATAATGGCTTGTGATTGTGCTGCGCGTTCCTAGACTGGCGGCGGCGTTGTCCCTACTTTATTAGCATTATAGGCCACTTCTATTGCTCCTATAGTGGTTTCTCTAAAGTGCTACCATTGTTGCATTTACACGCTTACGTTAGACCCGTCCCACACCTATAAAATGCCGCACTCTAGCAAAAACAAATCTAAGTGTTCCTACTATCGCAGCTAGAAAAAGACCTATATTCTAATATTTCCCATTCCATCCTATTCTGGACTTTACTAACTATATTAGATCCCCGCTGTTTACGTATATAAGGCTCGCCGGCTCTAACGCGCCATTAGGAATTTCCATCTGTATTAGAATAGTAATAGATAGGGATAAAAGGTGTCTTCCATTGCTCACAGCCTTTTTAATTTAATAAGGGTTTCTACTACTATAGAGACACAGCAATCTCGGACACATAGTGTCCAAGAGCGTATATATAAGCAGCTCGTTTTTATAAATAATAACATTTGCACTCTTACGCGGGCCTTTCTGGCTAGGTAAGTCTCTTTAGTAACACATTTAGGAACTATGCTAACTCTTTAGTTATTAACTTTCTAATCCCAGCCTAGATGCCGATTTGGAGCCTAGGGATAACACTAAGAATAGTAACAAAGATAAACATTCTCCCCGCCAGTCCCCTAGTTGTAGTAGTCCGTCTAATTCTCGCCACTCTAAGAAGAATGTTAGTAAGAATACTAATACTTCTAGGGATAGGAGTGTTAATAATACTACTAATAATAATATTAAGACATGACGTATGGATCTAGCATTTGGGCCACTGGAGAAACTGAGAAAGGCCCCCCTAAATCACTCCTTAAACCACTCCAAAAGGTCCAAACAGCCTGCCTTAGGAGTATAACAGGCGGGTATAAGCGAACGGCCACAGCACTGCTCGAGAAGGAAGCCAATATTCCCCCCCTACAACTATATATTGAAGCCGATGCAATGTAAAGGGTGCAAAAGGAACGCAACTCTAACGTTATAAAGTATATCAAGACACGCCTAAATAAACTATGGAGGGACCCTAGGGTGCCCTATAGGAGAAGGAACTAACAACCCCAAAGTAGGGAAGATATATTAGGAAAACAGGTAGAGAAAGTAGAAGAAAAATAGTGCGGCGCTAGGGCCCAAGCCTATATAGAAGAGGAAGGAAGACGCGCAAGAGGCCAGCAAAGACAACAGTAAGGGAGAGAAAGGAGCCAAAGTAAAGCATAAAAGAGTACTGGAAAACCATCTACCGTAACATAATACTGGTTGGACCGACACTGGAGAGATAAATAGGAGTTAAAGGTATAGAGGTAAACTTAGGTAAGGGGAACCTAAGCTATAGCATAGGTAATACTATAGGGGGTAAATACCTAAGGGCTCTAAGAGGGCCTAACAAAGGCAGAAAATATAATGGCAACACTCTTAAGGACAGGAATAATAGGACTAAAAGATTAGCTTTACTAGGTAGGTATTCTAGTAGGTAGCCTAAGGTGCGAATGTAGCTGGCTAAGACAGACACCAAAATATATAATACTGTTATGCCCCTTACGCACTAGCCGAGAAGCAATGCTCTTAGCAGCTGGCATAGAAAACTATAATACACTGCTCTCAACATAGAAAGGCCTTAAGGCGGCTACCCGGTGACTTATTGGCTAAAATGTGCTAGACCAGTTCTGGGTTATAAAGGAAATAGCAATAAAAAGCAAAGGGGCGAGTAATAGGCGCCCCCTAATAACTCTACAAAAGTAGAGTACAGTGTGTGATACTAGCGCGTCCGTAGGTTTATTATGGCAGCAGTAGTTCCCAAGGAGGTTAAAAAGTAAGGTAGTAGAGCACCACTAGTAACTTATAGGCGACTTATAAGCGAGCCCTAAAAGGCGGGGAGATGGATTATGGGGTTTTCTTAAATAGAGTTTTCTCCCTATATATATATAAGGAGTAGTCCGCGTGGGCCCAATAGGGATCCAAATCGGACGTTAAGCAATAAATAATAATAATAATAATAATAATAATAAGATGGAGGAGGAGGCTTCTATTGCTACTTTTAGTGTTTAAGTTATTATCTTGTTCTTTCTTTCTTCTTATAGGATAGCTTTATAGGGTGCCTCTCTAGTGCCTCCAAGATGCCCTAGTACTGGGAATTAACTTTATACTTTAGGGATACCTCTATTCTTATTTTTGGTAACAGTCTGTGTAAAAGTAGCATACCGCTATAATCTCCGTATATAATAAACAGGTGGTGTTCTTATAGGTACTTTACAATTTCTTAAAATTTCTAAATCTTTACTCTGTGTCTTTTTGGTCCTCTTTGTATTATTAACTCTACTGCGTATCTCTAGTGTCAGACCGGATACTCTCCTTTTATCCCTAGGGAATCCTTCTAAGTCCCTAGGGCCCCTTCTTCTAGTGCTACTACTTATTCTCAAACAGCGTCTTCTTTGGATAGCATCCCTAGTAGTTCTTATATAGATCCCTATAGCTTTCTTTTACAGGATTCTAGGATCCCTATTATAATAGCGAAATATTCCCGTTTCTAATGCCTATACTTGACCTTATAGTTTTGATTTATGGGGTCTTTCTTATTATCTTACTTATAGCATATTTGGAACCGTTTCTAAATCCTAATTTATAGTCTTTAGGAAAGTTTTAATTGCTATATTACATCCTAGCTAAAGGTGCTCCTTAGGTTCCCAACTATTATATACCTAAAAGTATCCTTTCTAATAAACTAAAAATTTGCGTTTCTTCTAACGCCATCTTTAATTAAGAATATCTTTTATATTCCATTCTAGTTCCCTATTAATTTCGCTAGGTAGGGATAGTTCCACACTATCTCTTCTCCGGTATAACTCTAATAAGAAAACATAAAATATAGGATATATTAGATATGATTTTAGCAATTCTAATTTATAGGCTTAATTTCCTTTAGTTTTCCTAACTACCTTAAAGGGTCTAAGCCACCTATAGTCTAGCTTCTTCTTAATACATTTCATCCAGATATTTTTTATAGACAGTAAGACTTCGTCTCCTATTTTAAATTCTTTAGGTATATGTCCCTTATTATAGTACCTTTTTTATATAGCCTAGGCGTCTAGTAAGTGCTTTTTAAGTTCTTTTTTGCAAATTCTCATTTGCTTAATTCTCTTAAACGCCACTAGTGCCTCTCTTTTAAAAACGATGTCCTTAACGTTTTAAGTGTAACGGAACCTTGTAGCAGGAACTACGGTGGGTTCTATTATTGGGCTGGGTATATAGGTAAGAATAAAACAACAACATAATAATAACTAGTGGAGTAGTTGCCTAATAGATTAACTCCAATTGTATTCTAAGATTTACTATAAGGAGAGAACTATCTACGGTAGGGACTGAGGTCCTTTAAATACATAACTATACGCCTAAGAAATTCTCTCTTATACGTAAGGTACGTGTTATACGTGTTATATATAGCGTACACTGCGTATACTTCGTACACTGTGTATAATATTATGTGACTCGCTTACTATTCCTCGTTATATAGTTCCACCAGATCTATCCTAGACCGTGCCTATATTAACTAACTAGCTTCCTACGACTCCTCTCTAAGTAGTTATAACATCGTACTTAAAGCGTCTGTAACACCATCTCCCTCCTCTTTATCTTCGTCCTCGAAGATCCCTAACATCTCCAAGTCGTCTACTAGAGGTGTAATGTCCTGTTGACCTGAATTAGGTTATCTTACCCCGACTCAGCTACTTACTTATTAACTTGGTTACCGACTTGGTTATCGACTTAGTTATTAACTTGGTCACCTACCCTAAGTTCCATTGACTCCCCTTACCCCCCTTGTCTTTCCTTTCCTACACCTTTCCTATATGTATATATAGAGGTCTTAGAACCACATTTCAATAAATAGAGTCCTGATTCAATTCCTATAATCGGTGCACGGATATCTGGTCGACAGTTATAAGCCTGGATTGCTTGCCGTATTACCCCTGTTTAACTAATTAATTTAATTAAGCTATTTAATTGATTCTACCCCTTATTAAATTGCTGTTTATTATCAAATCCTTTATCCTTTCTATAAGCACCTTTTTAATATAACTTCTCAACCTACCCAGACCATCACTATAACGGTAATATTATCGAGTCAAGCTAACTGGGACAAATAGATCAACCTTGTCAGGCTTTAAGCTTAAATAGGAGATATATAGGAATACGTCAACCCCTTAACCAAAAAGGATGCGTTACCCTAACTAATTAAACTAGCCTTTCCTAGGCCTCAAGATGTGAAGGTAGGAATAACCTCCTATATAACTCTCTCTAAGGACAAGAAGGACGAGCTTCGAATTCTCCATAAGAGACACAAGACAGTAGAGAAGGAATACAAGAAGAAGAAGACAGCTTTAACCTCTCTACAAAGTTACATTACTGGTATAGTGGCCAGGAACCTCAATACCTACATACTAGGTATTAACTCAGTACACAATACCCTGGTGGCTCTCAAGGAGAGAGTTGCCCCTACCAATATAGCAAGAGAGCTCTACCTATCCACTCAGTACGCCAAGGTCAAAAAGGGCCCGAAGAACCAGAACTTCGAGGCCTGGCTATAACAGTAGGAGAAGACGTATAACGAATATAAAAAGATCAAGCTGCTAGACGTACTCGGCGACTGAGCAATTAGAGACTTTCTAATGGCGGTAGAGCCAGTATTACCAAATTAGGCCTTAACATGGAGGGTTGAATTCGACAAACATAACTAGGCCGACGACCACGTAATATCCATATATTGACTGGTCGAAATCTATTGAAACTATTGAAGATTGGAGACTGCCTAGCAGAAGAATAGAGCTCAACTCAGTACCAATGCAGTGAGCTTTTAGGGCAAGCCAATTAATAAGGCTCCTAAGGACGAGGCTCCTAAGGACAAGGCCCCTACTACTACCCCTTCCAGGACGGCACGGAAGAAAAATACCCCGACGTGCTACTGCGGAGCTGTTCACTGGTTCCAAGATTGTCCTTATATTAACGAGTCGGTTCGATTAAAGGACTGGAAATCAGACAAAGCTACGGCCAAAAAGGTCAAGGAAAAGATTGCTAACGCCTTAGATTAGACCAAGTCAAATCAAGAAGATAAGGCAGCAGGCTTCAGGCAAGGAAGCTCTAGAAAAGGAAGCTACACGGAGCCCAGATCAAGATTAAAAGGACAACCTCGGTACCTTTGCCGTATATCAAATAGGTGCCCATAAAGCAGGCACTGACTACAAGCTGCGCGACAGTATAATTCTTGACAGCGGAACCACTATACACGTCATCAACGATCAATCAAGATTCGTCGACGAGCTCCGACTGAGTAATGACTTCATATATGCCGGAACGGGCATGGATCCAATTGAGGGTGTAAAGACAGCAGTAGTTACTATCCAGACGCCATTAGGTCCTAGGGAGCTCTTCTTAGCTAACGCAGCATATATACCAGCCTTTTATACAAATTTAGCCTGCCTGAAGAAGTTCAATAAGAAGAATATATAGTGGGACAATAAAAAGAACCTACTGTATCACAAGAACGATTACAAGACGTTCGCCTTTTGCGAGAGCCATTATAACCAATTAACGCTTGAGTATAACAAGCCACAACTAAGGACCCTAAGCAAGGCCTCATTCGCAATCCAATCGCGAGACCCCCTTCCTAATTAGGAAGTATTAGGCGAACTCTAGCATAAGAGACTAGGCCATGCAGGACCTGACGCGATTAAGCATTTACCCCAGAAAGCAGGTGGTGCGAAACTTCAAGGTCTAGCAACGATCAACTATAAGACCTATGCAGTTAGTAAGGCTTATAAAATTATATTAAGAAGAACACCTACTAGTAAGGCAACTAGGCCCTTCTACCAAGTGCATATATCGGCAAAATATGGTACCCTACCAATGGCCTCAATGGTTGGTGGTTGACGCAATTGGCGCGCAGTTGAGGGCATTTGGCAACTCGACCGACTAGCCTATGTCGTGTTTTTTTGACACGCAGCCTG
>Ga0307507_10005113_pt1 | contig 22035 bp, 7 predicted proteins | sample 7_EM_MG_FD_207223 | JGI IMG/M metagenome (GOLD analysis project Ga0307507, IMG submission 207223) | Populus trichocarpa ectomycorrhiza microbial communities from riparian zone in the Pacific Northwest, United States - 7_EM | ecosystem: Host-associated > Plants > Roots > Unclassified | place... | reverse complement strand
AGACGCTTATAGGGTATATTATTATAGGCGCCGCTAATATCTAGGCTAAGCATTAATACTATAAAGTCCTTTCGCATAGCCTATGCAGTTTTAATGGTAGTAGCGAGTAGTGTAAGTGCTAATAGCGTTAAGTGATTCTTTCTTGCCCCTATTTAGCTTTGTGGTAGTAGGGTGTATTCCTCTACTATATCTACTATATAGTCCGCTATAACCTTTTCTAAGATCTTGCTTAGGGTGTTTTTTAAGGCAATAGGGCGGTAGCTTCCTGGGATTAAGTAGTCTACTTTGCCTTCTTTTTATAAGATGACTGTTGTTATAGATCTTCTAAGTCGCGGGTAGTAGCCTATTATAAAGTATGCTTTGGCTATGTCTGCAAGCTAAGGTGCTATAAGTGGTCTACAGGTCTTTAGGGCTTTGTTTAGGATCCTATTTAGTCCTAGTACTGTGTTATTTAAAAGGCGGCTAATAGTTCTAGCCATTTCTTTAGTTATTATATCGCTGTTAACCCTTAGGCGAGTCACCGGTGTTTTACTGGTAATGTCGCTAAGGTCTACTAGAGCTGGTTAAGGGAAAAATCTTTCTATAAGGATCTTTACCTTCTTGTTATTATTACTTATAGCCTATAGTTTGCCTGCTCTTTATAGGGGTAGTAGGTATAGATCTTCTACTAGGCGTCCTGCCTTTTTCTTTACCCATTTTGCTATAGTCTAAAGGCCCTTATTATAGGGGAGACTTGGGTTAGTAGTGTATTTATTTATAAACTATCTCTAGTTATTCCTTGCTTCTTTTCTTAGGGTATTCTTTAGCTGGTTTCTTGTGTCTTTATATTATCTCTTGTCCTTAGAATTGTGGCTGCTTATATATTTCCTCCTTGCTTGTTATTGGCCGGCTATAAGGGCTATGTATTATATGGACTATGCATATTGCGTATAGGGGCCTAGTTTTAAAACTAGGCAGTGCTTTTTTAGCCCGCTTTTAATTGCTGCCTGGATCCTTTCTAGTCTTTAATTAATTTCCTTAGGGGTAGCTAATAAGCCTCGCTTATTTAGTATTGGGTAGATTTCTTTTAGGTCTTAGAGTTATTATTTAATTATATTAAGGAAGCTATTTACGTTAAGCTTTCTTATTGCGTATCTTTTGCTATTTAGTTGCGCCTTAATGTCTAGATCTAGTTGTATCTGGATAGGGATATAGTCTAAGGTAAGTGCTTATTCTTCTTTAGGGAAGCACCTTTTAAGTCTCTGGTATAGGTTTTCGTCTATAATTATAAGGTTAATTATACTTTTAGTAGTGCCCTATTGCCATATAATTGCACCTAGGGGGGTAGCTAGCTTAAGGCCCCCATTATCTATAGCTCTTAGTAGGCACTCTGCCTGTTAATTAGCAGCAATATAGATGCCCCCCTACTATAGGTGGTGGAGGTTTATATCTCCTAGTAGGATAGACTCTATGTGTTCAGTTTCTAGCAAGCTTATTATAGATATAATGTTCTCTATCTATACTACCCCTTTGACCCTAGGGTTATAGACATTAATAATTTATACTAGTCCCCTATATGTCTAGATAGTTATAACTGCAATATCTAGGTTAACTGCCTGCTATAACTATAAGGCAAGGCTGATATTTTTGCTAATTATAAAGCATACGCGTATGGCTACTTTTGGTTTATATAGGAGCTGGAATCCTTAGGGGCAGTATATTAATTATATATAGGTATTGTAATATAGCTCTTATATAGCAAGAATATGGTGTTTCTTTAGGTCTAAACTGTCTAGTAGGGGCCTTACTAGATGGTGGTTTATATTGCTGCAGTTATACTATATAATGGTTAAGTAGCGGACCCCTAGTGGGGGTCCTTCGCCTCTCCTTTGCTCCTCGCTTCTTCCGTTTCCACTTTCTTTAAAATATTTAAAACTTCTATCTCCTGTGTTTGCTCCCTAGCTACTACTTATTTTATATAGAGTTTTCCATTCCTGTGTTTTATATTCCTACTAGCCTTTCTAAATCTAAGTCTATTATTGCCTCTAGTTCTTCCCCTATTCTTGCTGGTTAGCTATATGCCCCTTATAAGCTAGCTGTGTGTGTTATATTTACCACGTTAAATCTAATTCTTAATTATCCCAGCCTTAAACTTACTATAGCCGTCCATAGGGGTCTTCCTATTGGGCGTCCTCTCCCTTATATTCTATGTGTCCCTTATATCCCTATTTAGTCTAGTAATGTTATATAGTGTCGCTTTTAGCCTATTAAGGCTTAGGATAGCTGACTTAGCCCCCTAATATTAAAGGTAGGAAACGCTAGGAAGATACCTATGTCCCCCTAACTTATTACCTGTTGTTTCTATTTATATAACCTAGTGTGTAGTTGTTCCTATAGCTGTTAAGCCCTTTCCTTTTATCTCCTGTATTTAATGTAGTCTTCTCTCTCCTACGCCTTATGTATGCTTTGGTAATAGTTCGCGCATTTTATTTAGTCTTAATTTATATATTGTCTTATATTATAGGGGCCTGTATAGTGGCTACAGCACACCTGTGCTGCGTATATAGATTGGGTGTGTCTCTATTATATATAGCAATAATATTATTCTAGGCGTAGTCTGTGGTTATAGAGCCTTATATTATATATAAGGCCATTTATAATTATTCCTTTTTGGATAAGGAGTTTTTATATTCCTAGTGTATGTATACTAATAATAAGGGAGCTATACATTTATCTATTGTTTCCCTAGCGAGTCTCTGGCGCCCCTTATGTCCTCTTATTATTTTTATTATATGCTTGGTTTATATTTTCCTATTAAAGCTATTAGATCTGGGTAATTATGAGTCCTAGTATAAGGCGTTCCGTTTATTTTACTATCTCCTATATAGTTGCTGTATTGTCCACCTAGCGTCCCCTTTTTACCCTAAGGCTTATAGGAACTAATAGGACTTTAACTAGGTAATCTTTACGAAGCACTTTTATACTAATACGCTCTTCTAGCCTATCCCTTACCCTTATGGCCTGTTCCTTTACCTATTGGTCCTTTAGGGTGACTCTAATGTCTCCACTCCTAAGGTGTTGGACTGTAACGGCGTTATAGACCTCCTTGTAAATCTCTATAAGAACTTCTATTTCTGATTATCCCCTAAGTTCCTCTACCTTTTCTATATTTGGTCGTATTATAATTATATACCCGGTTATTGTCTTTAGGGGGATAGGTTCCCTATACTATAAGAGCGCAGCTATGGCAGCCCAGGTGCGGTTCGCCTATTAGGGGGGGTTTTATTTATTTTTAATTTTGTTTAGCTGTTGGAGGATTTAATTAAGGGTTTGCTAGAGGGGCGCCTAAGGTTTACTGGACTGGAGCCATTTTACTAGCTGTATTAGTTTGTAATAGCTAATAGATACTCCCCTATAGTTTTAGATATTAAACGCGTCTAATAGGCTTTATATTTTATCAGATACCTTCTTAATTGGGGTATTTCCGCTTTCTAGTGTAGTATTCGCCCGTCCTTATTGTTGTTGTGGGGGGCCATTGTTGGGTATAGGTCTGGCGGTCGCGCGCGACTGCGTACCACCGTCGTTCCACCTGTGCCTTCCCTGTAATGCATGCATCTTAGGGGATTATTAGGGTGTTTTTTAGGGTTCTTTTGGTTGGTTTGGTCTTTTTGGGCCGGGTGCAGCAAGAGCTCCAAAAGTCGAAGGGTTTGGTTTTGTTTATTACTATATTATCGTAACCCTTTATATACCATTCTATAAACCTAATTAAAACTTTTAAATACTTTTCTTATTTTAGGTCGTTTAGCCACTTAGCTTTTAGTATACCTGCCTTTAGCCTATAGGTAACTTTTTATATAAGTGCTCTATCCTTATATATCCTAATATAGCTAATCTCTAATTTAGCTTTTATTCTTACTATATAAGAATTTATTATCTAAACTCCTTTATACTTTCTATTCTACTATATCTTATAAATAGGTTTATAATATTATTAAACTTTTTAATTATTATGTCGCTTTTTTAACCTTTAAGCTAAATATTATATTTACCTAAAACCGCTATAGACCTTATTTGTTCTTTAAAATCTTAGCTCCCTAGGAATTGTTATCCCATGCTTATTTATTTATTACTCCTTCCGTCTTATAAAGTAATAGATGCCGTATCTAACGGTATTATAATACCCATTACTAAATCGCGTTATATAGTAGTCTTAGTCTCTGCTTTTATTACATTATTAAGGTTTAAGCGCCCCTAGTTAGCCTCTTTTTTATCCTTATTACTACTAATTAATAAATACTCTAACTCTATTATTATAGTTACTAATCTTTATCCGCACGTTACTATAATATCTTAATTTAGCTTATAGAGTTAATCTTATTCTTTATCTAACTCTTTAGTTTCTTTAAGTTCTTATAACTCTAGCTCTTATAGCTAATAGCTTATACCATACTTGGCGTCTTTATAAATTTAGTATACGTTATTATAATAAAACGCAAAGTGCTTAATTAAACACTCCTTAGTCCCGCGTAATACACTTATATTTATACTATTATACTTTAATAACCTAGTTCCCTTTACTATGTAGTTACTCTAACCACCTTTATAGTCTTTAGTATAATAACCCTATTTTCCGTAATTTATATAAGCTCCTTTTTTAAACCATTCTTCTTATTATAGAGTCTGCCTAAATATCTTTTACTGCTAAGATCCCTAGTTTAGCCTTTACTCTTTAGTCCTATAATTACTTAATCCTTAACCTCTAGGTTTTTATAGTTTCTTATTCTACCTTCTAGATTCTTTAGTACTGCTTAGGTCCATTGGCTCTAGTCCGCCATTCTATAGTTTATAACTTTATATTTATTATTATGTACTCTACGCCTTATATAACTATAGAACTCTATTTTACCCTTTCTTAGCTTATTCCCTCTAGTAGATCCTATTATTAATCTTTATTAACTAATTAATTAACTCCTTTAAAGTTTCCGTATCTTCTATTAGAATAATTACATCTTAGACTTTAGCCTTAAGTCCTTATTTATACTATACTATAAGCGCCCTACTATTTCACTTAACCTATATTATAAGTATTTAAAACTATATTATATACTTAATTACTAAAGTGCGTTATACTAGGTTCTAAAGCTTTTTTTCTACTATAGTTATTACTTCCAGATCCCTAAATATCTATATTAACCTTTTTAAGAAACCATTCTAATTAGCAAATATATACTATACTTCTTAGTTAATAGTTATTATTCTATTTGCTTAGATCTTAATAAAGTAAGATTTAAACAATTCTAGTACTCTTCCTATTAAGAATAACCCCGTATATGCTACTTAGTCTATAGGTATTACTAACTTTACCCCCTCTTATATAACTTTAAAGTGCATTTACATAAGAAACCCTTTAAGCTTTAACTTCTCTTCTAAAAATTGTTTAATTAACAGTAGCTTAACCTTAGCTACTCTAATTCCATTAATTTAATCTTTAAGTATCTAATTATTATCTATTAATTAATTAACTATTTTCTATAACTAACCCACCGTAATAAGTTGCGAATTAGTATTCCTTATACTAGTATCTCCTCCTAACCTTAAGGTTGTAGCTACTATAGATAGCATTATAACTAGTACTTTTAGTGGCATATTATCTGACTTTATTAATACTATAACTAGGTAGTAAATATGTAATAAAGCCTTATGGGAAATGCCATAGTAAACTTATTATTTTGCTAGATATATAGGTAAATAGGAAGTTAATAATATAATAAATAGATAATAACTAGTGGAGTAGCTACCTAATAGAGTAACTCTAATTATATTTTAAGATATACTATAAGGAAAGGAACTATCTAGGTAGGGACTATAGTCCTTTAAATACACATTTATACTCCTAAGAAAGTTATTACTCTATTTGCTCTATCTGCTTTATCTACTCCATTGTAGATTATATAGATTATATTATATAACCTTAGCTACTATTCCTTATTATATAGCTCCACTAGTTTTATCCTAAACCGTGCCCTTATTAACTAACTAGCTTCTTCTAACTCCTCTTTAAGTAGTTATAATATTGTACTTAAAGCATCCGTAACATTGTCCTTAAATTCCTTTAAGGGTCCAAGGCTTTACTACTAGCTCCCTTTAGTCCTATAGGCCTCCTCTTTTTCTAACTATTAGCCATTAGATTCTAACTATACTTAGTCCTCCTTAGGCCAATACTTAGTTTATTTCTTTTCCTTAGATATATATTTTTAGTACATTCCCACTATTATTATCTGTCTAAATATTCTTCTATAAGGAATCTTTTTAGTTAAAGTATTAAGTTACCTAACTCCTAAACTTCTACTGGGTGCTATTTATATATATACTTAGCTTTTCTAAATTGCTTTTCCTCTATTATCTAATATATCTTTATTAGATACTTACAATATTTGTCTTTAGGTACTCTATATATATTATCTATACACGTAATCCACGCCAATATATAATATGCTAGGTATCTTAGGTTAAATTATAGCTTATCTTTATCCTTAAGTTTAAACCTTTCTTATATTAATCTAAGAGCTGCTATTTCTCTTACTAGTACTAATATTTATATTATCTCTCTCTAGTCTACAGCTTATTCTTCTAGATTTTTAATATTATAATTAATGCTTCTTTAATATAACTTATCTATTTTTCTAATATAGCTTAATTTAGTATGGCTTTCTCTGTAACGAAGCCTTGTGGGAAATACCACGGTGGACTTATTATTAGGCTGGGTTGTATAGGTAAACAGGAAGTCAATAATATAACAAACAGATAATAACTAGTGGAGTAGTTACCTAACAGATTAACTCTAATTGTATTTTAAGATTTACTACAAGGAAAGGAACTATCTAGGTAGGGACTATGGTCCTTTAAATATATATCTATACTCCTAAGAAACCCTCCTTATATATAAGATACGCACTATATAGGTTATACATACGTTCCCTTCATACTCTATATATACTGCATATAACATTACATAACCTTAGTTACCATTCCTTGTTATATAGCTCTACTAATTCCATCTTAGACTATGCTCTTATTAATTAACTAGCTTCTTTTAACTCCTCTCTAAGTAGTTATAATATTATACTTAAAGTGTATATAACATTATCTCCCTCTTCTTTATCTTTGCCCTTAAAGATTCCTAATATCTCTAAGTTGTTTACTAGAGGTATAATGTCCGCTTAATTAATTTGATTAATATCTTTACTTATTATACCTAAAGCTCCTTCTTCTTTATAAGTATAACGCCATACTTATACTATTACTTCTATACTATCTCTTAGTAAGATAATGCTATCTCTGTGTTCTTATTATGCGAAAGAGGGGTTAGTTTATATTACACTAGCAAGCCCTTTATCTTAGTAACCCTCTTTATATTTAGAGTGCACTAAAGCAAATATTTAATCATCCTATAATATTTGCTTAATCTCTAACGCTAAATATACGCGTCCTATTACTCTTAATAATCTTTAAGTACCCTTATTAATTACTGCTAGGGTCCTAGATTTAATCTACTACTGTAAAGCTTAATAGTAAGCTAACTTAGTGTTAGGCCATAGAGACGCACTGGCCGTAACCGGCTTAGCGCAGGCGAGGCGCAGGCGAGGCGCCTATAAAACGTAGTCACCCCGTATTAGAGAACAGCAGAATTCAGTTCTATAGTTCTACTTCATTAAGAACCAGATACTTATTGCATTCTATTACTATTGTTATATTACTATATACCCTAAGGACCTTAGCGTCCTAACAGTTCTAAATTCTCATCCCTTTTTAGGGGTAGTGGCCCAACAACACAGCGGTCTGCTAAGGCCATAACTACATAGCGACAACCCTCTATCGAGAAGACAACCTATATTTATTAACTATATCATAGCCTATTAACCTAATAGCAAGACGCGGGCGTAATACTAGCGCAGTGCGTAATACCAGTATAGTGCGTAGTACTGAGTCTGGGGAATGGCCCTAGGACGACGCGGGTGGACCCACATCTTGGACAGAACCGGAAGTTATAGGCAAAGGGGATATATAGGAAGAAATACAACGTCTAGAGAATAAGAAGTTACAACTCCTAGAGCAAAGAAAACTATAGTTACTTAGGGAAGAGGTGGAAGTGCTAAGACGGCATTAATATGGCAAGGCAACGTCAACTCCTGTTCCTAACCCAGATCTACAACCTTAAACCATCCCATTAGAGTACTTAAATGGTAGCTAGATGCGTCTAAACCTTAAGCGGAGGGCTACTAATATAATAGGCGCTCTGTTAAAACGGGCCGTTAAAATAGAGAAGATTGCTCTATATTATGGTAAGACTATATAAGAGCACCAAGACTTCCGCGATAGCTTAAAGCTGGCGTTCCGCCTAGAGTCTAACGCCTTCGCAGATAAGGATACTAAAGTCGTGTTTACTATATAATATATAAAGGGGACCAACCAAACCCTTTAGCTATAGTATAAAGATAACCATTTAGACATATAGTTTACCTAAAAGGAGCTTATAGAATTCTTACTTAATTAGATCAAAAGTCCTATTAATTAAGAACTCTATGTAGCCCTAATATATATAAGGGCAACGCAGCAAACTAATTAACCTATAAATGAGTTTGCTGCTTACCTAACCACCTTAAAAGTGTAAATTAACCCTCCTTACGATGCAAAGCATCTAATAATATATCTATTCGCGAAGCTGTGACTAGAGCTACGGCTTGCTATTACTAACTATTAAGAATTCCCTTAAACTTGAGACTAGCTAGTTTCCCTAGCTGCCCTATTAGAGGAAAACCAGAAGAGCGCAAGCGCCCTATAGGGTAGAAGTAATAGGCGCGCCGCATACTCAAATATAAAGACCACCTAGTTAGGTAACTTAGGGAAAGCGGACTCTAAAACCACCGCTGGCGACTTAATGGTGGGGCGAAGCAATACTGCTAGGGGTTTAACTTAGCCTAAAGGAAACTACTTAAAATGTGGGCAGCTAGGATATTGGTGGTAATAATGTAAAGAGCAGCTACGGAATTAACTACCGCCTAGTAGCGTAAACGCTACCTTTATACCGGGAAAAGACAAGCGCCCTTAGACCCCCTTATAGCCATAGGGTGCAAGCTCCCACTAGATTATAAGGAAGCTATTACTATCTTAGGAGAAGTCCTCCTAAAGAAGACCTAGAAGGAGACCTTAGTAATACTTAATATTAGTGCCAAAGTAAATATAGTTAACTAGCAATTTGCTATAGAGTACAATTTTAAAACACTAAATGTAGAACTACCTACCTACTCCTAGTTAAATAAGACTTAGGTATATTGCTATAAGGCCTATAAGGTACCATTAAGAATAAAGGACAGCTAGGGCAAGATTAGGGAAGTAACCCTTATCTGCTATAGAATGGCTAATGCATCTCCTTCTATTATTATAGGTATGCCAGGGTTAAAGAAGGCCTAACTTCTTATTAACTGCGAGGCGAAGGCATAGTAATAGAAGCTAGACGGCTCGTTCCTGTTGCTATAAACCCCTAAGGGTTTTGCAAAGTCTCTCTAGACAGAATCTAGGATCTTTGCCCTATTAACTTCTAGAGTAATGCCTAGTAAGTAAGACAACGGCAGCTTACTAGTCCTCCCCCCATAGTTAAAGGAAGTTAGCGATATCTTCTTCTATAAGGAAGCAGGGAAGCTACCCTAATACCACTGGGGCGACTATACTATTAACCTAAAAGAGGGATAGGAGGCCCTATATGGGCCGCTCTATAACCTCTTAGCCAAGGAGCTAGAAGTCCTAAGGGAGTACTTAGACGATGCCTTAGCTAAAGGTTAGATCTAACTAAGTACTAGTCCCATAGGGGCACCTATTCTCTTTATACCTAAAAAGGATGGGAAGCTGCGGCTCTGTGTAGACTATAGAGGCCTTAATAAGGTAACAATTAAGAATTGTCTTGCACTACCATTAATTAGTGAGACCTTGGACCACTTAGTAGGTTCTAAGATCTTTACTAAGTTGGACCTGATATATGCGTATCACCGTCTTCATATCCGTCGTGGTGACGAGTGGAAGACGGCGTTCCGCACGCGCTACGGCCACTTTGATGAGAAAAAGACCCTAGATCTACTCTTGCGCAAGTACTACTGGCCCAGTATAACTGCGGACGTTGTGAACTACATCTCTACCTATGATCTATGCCAGCGTATGCGCGCGCCTTGACATTGCCCTTATGGCGAGCTCCAAGCGCTGCCTTGCCCGGATCAGCCGTGGCAGGAGATTACAATGGACTTTATTATAGGTCTACCGCCTAGCAGATAAGGCGATAAGGTGTATAACGTAATATATGTAATAGTCGATCGCTATACTAAGATGGCCTTATATCTACCTATAGTAAAAACTATTACTGCAACTAAACTTGCGGATCTCTTCCTTAATAAAGTAGTACGCCGTTTTGGAACCCCTAGGGGGATTATATCTAATTATGGCAGTATCTTTACTAGTAAGTTCTGGTTAGAGTTATGCTTTACTACAAAAATAAAATATAGGCTAAGTATAGCCTTTTACCCGCAAATGGACGGGCAAATAAAACGCCAGAATTAAACCCTAGAGTATTACCTTCATGTGTTCTGTAATAAAAAGCAGAGTAACTAGGTAGGCCTCTTATTACTGGCCGAATTCGCCTATAATAATGCTAAATATAGTAAGACAGGCGTAAGCCCGTTCTATACCTGCTATAGGTTTTACCCACGTCTAGAATATAAGGTTAAGGCGGACAACAGTAGTTCCATTCTAGCCGCCTTAGAGAGGATTAAAAGAATATCCCTTAAACGCGAAGCGCTAGCGAAACGCTGGGAATACGCTGCTAAGGCGCAGGCGAAATACTATAATTGTTATTACTAACTATAGGCATATAAAGTAGGGGATCTAGTCTTGCTATTAACTAAGAACCTTAAACTAAAAAGGCTAAGTAAGAAGCTTATAGCACGCTTTATTGGACCTTTTAGTATAGCCAAACCAGTTAGAAAGTAAGCGTACCGGCTATATCTACCTACGTCCTACTATATCCATCCAGTGTTCTATATTAGCTTGCTAAAGCTATATAAATAATATAAGGGCGCTGCTAGAGACCCTCTACTAGGGCCTATTAAGCTAGACAATAAAGAGAACTAAGAGGATTAGTATAAGGTAGAAGAAATATATAGAAGGAAGGGACGTAACCAGACCCTATAGTACCTAGTTAAGTAAAAAGGCTGGCTAGAAGAATATAACAAATGGGTCCTAACGGAGGACATTAATAAGGACGTAAAGGAGATATATAATAGTCACTTTACCCTAAGGGGTAAATAGAAGAGAAAGTAGGCGAGAGGACCAAAACAATTAAATTATAATAGGGACTACGCCCCGCTAGCAGGATAATAGCGGAACAACAGCAGAGCGACGGCAGAACGCCAATAGAAATATAAAGACTCTACAGCTCTAACAAATCCTCCCTCTCCTCCTCTCCTTCCTTCTCCTCCTCTCCCTCCTTATCCTCCTCCCCTTGTCACGGCGCTGACACAGATACTGTTGCAGACCCTAGTCAGGGGCTCGCCTAGACCCTTGGCGCCATGTATATAGACGTGTCCTTTCCTCGACCTTCCTCTAGTCCTCGTCTTGGAATTCTCGTTCACTGGCTACCAATAGATTCTGTTCTTTTGACTGAGCCTTCACACCCCTCCTCCTTATCCTCCTTACCCTTATCCTCCTCCTCATCCCTTATAATAGGAGGCATATTGGCCTATAGGTACTGTTAGCATACGCTACGCCGGCGAAAGACCTACGTTATAATATATACTAAAGCACGCATTATGTTAAGAATCCCTTTAAGGGTATAACGGATGGCCTATAATTCCTATACTTAGAGCAAGGGAAAGTCTTTACCCTTTAGGCGCTAACAGAGACTATACTTAGCGCCAGTATATACTAAGGCCTTAACATCCTTTATAAAGGACTTCTAGGCGGCAGCAATATAAGTATTAAGGTTAGCTATATCCCTGCTAGCAACCTAATAGCGCTTAGCCCTATTAATAAGGGCGAGTAGCTTATTTAGGCGGCTATGGAAGGCCTTAGGGACCTAGTCTTATTAGCTATTGGAACCTAAACCAACGCACACGGACTTACTACTTGGTATAACTTATTCAGTCGTTAGCAGTAACCGCAATTGCAGTTAGCCTACTTGCCGCAGGTGGCCCGCCCAGCGGTGGCCACACACTTAGCGCAGCGGAGGCAAATTAGTTTAAGTAAGGCTGGGGGAGCACCTTGCGAGCAATAGGGGAGCTTAGACGGCGTCTAATAGGGTTAGCGACAGCTATAAGCTAGTATAAAGAATACTTATGGAAGGCTCGCCAGCAGGCGAACTGGTGGCGTTACACTTACAATTTATAATTAATTAGAAGTCGTGAAGAAGGCGAATTATAGGCTAAACGAATTAATTTAAAATAGAAAGGGAAATCTAGTGTCCTACCTTAGGGGGACTCCTACCTTTATAGGTCTCTATAGGGCCCTAGCGTTCTATTGTCCTATTATCCTATTATCCTATTATCTTATTATCCTATTGTCCCATTATCTAATTCACCTAAATTTGGTTATACACTTTTTATTCAGCAAAGGATAATAATAGCGCTCCTATTGTATAATAGCGTCGGCTAAGGACAGCCGCTTAAGAAGGGGGGGGGCAATTGTTAGGCCATAGAGACGCACTGGCCGTAACCGGCTTAGCGCAGGCGAGGCGCAGGCGAGGCGCCTACAAAACGTAGTCGCCCCGCATTAGAGAATAGCAGAATTTAGTTCTACAGTTCTACTTCATTAAGAACCAGATACTTATTGCATTCCGTTACTATTGTTACGTTACTACATACCCTAAGGACCTTGGCGTCCTAACACTTAGGCTCTAGCTAATTTAAAATATTCTTATAATATAGAACAGAGGGCCCTAGAGGCTTATATTGCGGTGTCCGCTTATCTGCTTTATCTAGAGAAAGTTTATAAAAAGGTGCATTTTAAGGAGTGGAAACTTATAGAATAAGGTCTTAAGGAACTTAGTAATAAAAGAACAGATTCTCCTCTAATAGAAAGGGAAATAACTCTAAGTACCTTAGTAGCTGCTCCTCTTAGGTCCTCCTTAGGTAACTTATTTTTTAGTAATCCTTCTTTATTAATACTGCCTAACACTTTTTCTTCTAATACTCCTATACCTTTCTTATAGCATTTTTTAAATTATCTAGTGGCTTCTATGTAGTCTTATTATAGCCTATTTACTTAACTTTATACTATATTTTGTTATTAACGTCCTTATAACTAATAATCTTTAAAACTTCCCATTTGTCCTCTTCTTATCCTCTATATATATCTACCTTATAGATTAGTGGCTTGACATTCCTATATGCTAGTTTTAGTATTGTAATATGCTATATAGGGTTAATCTTTATTTTCTCTAGTAAGTTAAGTCTATATATAACTTCTAAGATCTTTACTATAACTATAAATAGTCCTAATCTAATATGGTCCAATTTTTTGCTTAGTTATTAACTCTTAAAATTTTTATATAGTAGCTATACTTTATCTCCCTCCTTAAGATCTAGTCCCTTAGATCTCTTAGTATTATAGTACCTTTTTATCCTTGCTTATACTGTTGGTAACATAAGGTGATATCACGTAGCTACGGTTTGTAGATAGTATGATAATGGTTAATTGATTCTTGATAGGAATAAGGAAAGGGGTGAGGAACTTAAGGTTCCTTACTACGCTAGGGCTACGTCAACACGTGACGGTAATATGCCTTGCGTGACGGCAACTTGCCTTATTCCCGACACTGGCAACTCTTCTTTTTGTGGTTGCCATCTATATATATATAAATAGACAGGATGCGATAATACCAGACAGTGTACAACAATACCAAACAATATGCGACAATATGCGACAATGCGGCAGTTAGTAGAATTTGGCGGATAACGTAAAGACGGGTGGGCCGCTAAGGCGCTAGTAGTAAGCGAGCCAATAGCGATTTTCCATCTTGGGGATGGAAAATCCTGATTAGCTAGTTTAAGTTAGGGTCTATAGAATGTTATACTCCTACTCCCTTTTAACCTAACCTTTAACTTGTATATATAGAGTGTTTATATTAATAAATGTTTCTAGAGCCTTGTTTGGGTTTGCCTTTATTATTATATCTACTGGGTTATCTTAACCGTTAATCTATTAAATCTTAAAGAGTTCTTGCCGTTTGTAGGATTGATAAAGTGCTATAATATCAATTATAAGGCGCTTCTTCTTTATAGTATTAAGCTTAACCAAGCACTTATAGAGGGAGTATGAATTGGTGTATATAATTATAGGGATAATAGGAAGTTTAAATTGATCTATAATTATCTTTAGGGTAGTTCTAATTGCAATTGCTATATTAACTCCGCTAACTATTCTGTATATCTCTAACGCTAAAACGCTTTAAGTAATGTGCTTACTTTTGGTTAAGCTCTAATGGATAAGATTGCCATAGATTATAAAGTTATTCTCTCCAGTAAATTCGTTTGCGATAATAATCTTATATCCTAACTAGGAGCTAAAATCTTTATTATTTGTGAATAATCTATTAATAAATATAAAGAGCTTAGCGGTAGAAAGATTAATAGGCACGTAGAGTAGTCCCCAATTAAGATAGTTTATTTACTAGGAAAGACGTTTATTTAGGGCAAGAACGTTATTCTTAGTTGGTTCCTAGTGTTAGGTGGCAATAGAGAGATTAAATAAAGCCTTGGGTTAATAGATAGAAGTAATATAAGCTCTACAAGCGCGTTACTCTATATATCCTTACTTTAGAGAATTAGTGTTAATAACGTTAATCTTCTTACCTTAACCCTTCTGGTGTAAAGCAATAGAATCCTTGTTTAGGGAGAGGGTGCATCTATTAAAGAGTAATAGTATTATTAAATTAAGCTTTTCCTTTAGCTTTGCTATAAGATTTGCCTTTACTAACTTATCTTCTTTAAGAGCTAAGAATTGGTCGTCTCCTAAGATAATTATATTGTTAGTTTATATGCCAACGATTCCAAATAGAGTTCCTATAGTTATAATTAGGAAGCATGGGTTAAATATAGAAGTAGTTATTAAAAGCTTCTCTTTATAGTGCTTACTATAGGTAGCCTACTAATAGGTTCCTGCCTCTACAATTCTATATAATGGCTTAAGCACAACCATGATTATATCTTTGGGATATTAGTGACGAATTTGCTCTAGAAGGTATGCTAATATTAAGCGCTAAAGGTGCGTCTCTAATTAGGTGTAGGCCTAAGTAATATCTCATAAATAAACCGCTATTCTATTTTTTATTAAGGAGGGAGCTAGTGCAATAATAACTCACTAACTAGCTCATTAAATTATAGGAGATTATATAAGAATTACCTTCTTACCATTATTATTATAACCTTAGATAACAAGCCTTAATTTCTTAAATAGGGCGTTAGTAGCTTTACCCTTAATTTTGTTAACTATTCTTAATTTAAAGATGCGAACTTTATTAAACTTAGTAGGGTTATATTTCTTAAATTTAAAGACTCTTCTTATAATAAGACTATTAATCTCCTACTTATTAGATGCTTGGAAAGGAGCTCTTAAAGTTATAATACAATCTTCCTTTTAAAGCTGTTTTGCGAGTTTAAAGTTAGCCTTCTTCTTAGCTGTTATAAAGGCTATTAACAGCTTAACTCCATTCTTAATAGCGGCAATAAATTGCTCTTTAAAATTAATAAGATGTTGGCAATTTTATAATCCCTTTAGGCAACCTCTACCGCGTTATGGTTGCGGCATATCTACTATAATTGTATTAGAATTGTGGTTGCCTTTTAGAGTATATTAATTGTGGCTCTCCTTTAGGGCATTTTCTATAGTATCCTATAAAGGCTTGGAACTGTTATCTTTGTAGTAAGGCTTAATAATAGTTAAACGGAATTAAGTGGGTTTATAAGGCATCTAAATAGTGCAAGTCTAGCCATTAATTGCAATGAGTTAATATGGGCCTGACTATTCTCCCTTTTTACGCTATACGCGTACCTTAGGGCTGGTTTACTAACTTTTTTTCACCTGTTCGCGCCCACCTGTTCGTCGCCCAAAAAACCCACCTGGAACGAACAGGTCGATATTTCCAGGTCGATCAAATATCCAACAGGTAGGAGCTGCTTTGTTTACCTCACCTGTTCGATTTCCACCTGTTGGGTCGTCTTGGCAGCTAAAATTAATGTTCTACCTGGCCTGTCTGACGTCTTTGCGCTTGCCGCGATTACATAGCCAAAAGTAGTATTGTTAGATAATCTGTATTCTCTAAAGGCGTGGGTCACGTGCACGAGTCACGTGCATAAAGACACGTCACTGAAGACACGTCAGATCAAGGTCAAAAACCTTAATTAAGACAACATGAACATTAAGATCAATCAATCAACCCATTTTATTAATGAACTCATCTATTTAAACTTCGTGATAGTTATGAGCCCGGTCCGCCGACTTAAGAAGCTAGTCAGCTATTATTTAATTATTTGAAGAAATTCTACCTTATTGTCAGACTCTGACACCTTATTGTTAAGACGCAGACTCTGACAGAAATCCTATTATAAGTGTCACAGGACAATTCTGACACGAACCTTCCATGAGATTCTACAAGATTCCATATTAATTGTTATAGGACAACTCTAATAATAAGGACGATCCTAATAATAAGGATAATTCTAACAATAAAATACCATCTCAATTCCTCCTTTGCCTATTAGTTAAAATGACTCCACTAATATTAAGTTTGTTGACCATGATTATCCTCAATAAACCAGAAGACTGGGAATAATGGCTATGGCAACTATAAGCCCTTATGGACAAACGAATTTAGGCCCACGTTAACCTAAATAATGTAGCACCTTAATGAGCTCTACTATAAGAACTAGCCTATCTAGAAGTTACTGATTTTAATGAGAATGTAACCTTATATGTATAGCTCTTGACGAATCAACAGAAAGCGTACAAGAATAGTAGACGATACTATGACTAGGATATAAAGTACTTTCTGAAACAGGAAGAGTATCTGTAATAGATACGCACCTAGATTACGTCTATAGTATTGATTTAGAAGAAGCTACTGCTTAACTCTTCCTTTATAGTTAAAGAATGGCTAATTCGTTTAAAAGAAGACACTAAGCCCTTGAAGAACTTTATAATAAGGAAGGTATAGCTATAGTATATAGAGTTACTTAAGGGGCTTAAGCAGATAAAGGTTACCTAGTGGCTTAACCAATAGGAGTATGCGATAAAGATAGTAGAGAAGTATGATCTTCTATAGATAACTAATAGGATCTGGCTAATGGACCTTGCAAATGTAATATGACCTATAAGCGAAACCTATTTTGTTTTGTACATGAAGCAGGCAAATAATACTAAAAAGGCTCCCTTATTAGAATACCGTAAAGTAGTAATAGAGCTATGAGAAGCATTCTAAAACCTTTCTAAAGCCGTACCTATAACGGTGAGAGGGAGTGCATTTAATGTAGACTTTGTAGGAGAGCCTGAAGAGGGTATCTCTATTGCTGCTAAAGTCTAAAAAGGAAAAGGGAATAACTTATCTCGCAGCCAAAAAAGGGTAGGTATAAATTTGACTAAAGAGACGTCTTCCAAAAGGTTAAAGAACCTTAAATGCCTAGCATGTAATATAAGGGGACATACCTTTCTTAACTGTTGGTATCTATTTAAGAGTAAAAGGCCTGAGGGATTTAAAGCCGTAGGTATATGTATAAAAAGGGTGCTTATAAAGGTAGAGCAAGATAAGGATCTAGCTGCCTAAGTGGAACGACTTAAGCTTAAGGAATTAAAGGTTGATGAAGCTTGATAATAATAGGAGATAGTTAAGATTAAGGGAGAAGCTAATGCGATATTCCTAGAATTGTATTACATCGGTTAACTCTATCTATTAAAGCTATTAACTATTCTTGACTTAGGAACCACTCTTTATATCTTTAATAATCTCTCTTGTTTTTATAATTTTAGGAAAGCTCTAAGATATAAATATATTATCGCCGGCAGCTTAGAAGTGCCTATACTAGGTTACGGCGATGTTACTGTCTAGGTTATAAAACTAGATAAGAGCAAGGGAATCCTACGTCTTAAGGACGTTGCCTTTTATATGGACTTTAATACAAATCTAGTGTTGTTCCGTCTACTTTAAAAATAAGGGTTCTACTAGGATAATAAAGAAGACAATAATCTGCTAGTTTGGAAGGATAATATAATCCTATGTTAAATGGAAGAATGTTACGGATAATAGACTATTAAATATGTCTGACTAGGAAGTCTATTAGTGTTTAATACAAGCCAACTGCTACGCCGCTAATGGAAGCGTAGAGTATTGTTAAGAGACGCTTATCTAGATTTAAAAGGTGATGTGTATTTATGGTATCTGTGTCTAGGTTATTTAGGACCTATAAGCCTTTACTATCTAGGTCTTAACGCCCTAGGAGTTAAGCTATAAGGCCTAAAGATAATGGAATATTAATATTGCAGTCTTGCTAAAATTAAGCGTTAGGTCTTAAGAAGGTTCTTAGAATGGAATATTAATAAACCTTATCTTAACCTCTATATTGACTGGATTGACCTTAAGGAAGCGCATGCTGGATTTATATAAGTTATATTTATCCATAATACCTTCTTAGGAAAAACCTTCCCGTATTTTATAATGACGCATAGTGAGGAAAAGAAGACACTATAAGTGCTTAAAGATTTTATCTAATGGATTTGTCTAAGGTATAACCTTAAAGTTAATACTATTAGATTAGATAACGAGCTAGGGAGAAAGAGAACTCTTAAATGGCTATAGACTTAAGGGATTATATTTGAGCCTTTGGCGCCATATACCTAAGCTTAGAATGGTACCGCTAAACGCTTAGGGGGTGTGATTATTGAGAGAATATAAGTAATAAGAATTGCTGCTAAGCTACTATATAATCTATGGAACGAGATTGTTAACTATATAGTCTACCTTTAAGATTAAACGCCATAAGAAAGCAATGGATGGAAATCACTATATAAGAGGTTCTATACCTATCTAGCTAATAGGTTAAGAAAGCCGCAACTAGCGCACCTAAGGGCCTACGGCTGTAGGGTGTACGTGATGATGTTAGATGCCTAGCTAAAGAAGAAAAGGCTAAGTAAGCTAGATTTGTGAGCCTATATTAGCTACCTTGTTGGCTATAACTCTACTAATATCTATAGGATCTGGATCCTATATAAAGGTATTATTATCTCTACTAGGGACGTTATCTTTAATAAAAAGATATTCTTTAATGGTAAGTAAACGGACATCTTAAAGGACCTACACGCTAAATTAGACACGCTAATTGAGAAGATTTAACTCCCTAATACCCTAACTAAGAATGAGGTCCTTCTGGAAGATAATAAAGAAATATTTGAACCGTTAATTTAAGAGGAAGACGACGATAATGTTAATGAGCCAGTTTAAACCTTTAATGAGTTAGTAGATCTTGAGCTTGTAAGAGCTCTTAAAGATGCGTACTATACACTACCTCTAATAGAAGAAGATGAAGAATCTCTATATGCCTTTTACGTCGAGTATCCTATAAAGTTAGGTGTATAAGGTACTAATTAAGACGTCGCTTATTAAGTAGGAGATGTGTTTAACACTTAGGGGGTGTCTAATAACTTAGTTAAAGACTTGTTTAAGGAAGCCTGTGATAATAGGTTTAAAGACTTTGTTACTAAAAGGATTACGTTAGCCTATTAAGGCGCCTTTTTAGCAGGAAGGAAGTTTAACCTTAATAGTTGACTTAACGATAGTAAGCTAAAATTAGGCAGAATATGTGATGTTAGATTATATAGGAAGAACCTACCTCTGCTACCTTAGTTAATCTAGGACCTTAATATATATTCTTTTTGAGATTAGTTCTAAGAGGCTTAATAAGCCTATCTCTAATCTTATTATTAAATGAGGTTGTTTTAAGAAATAGATAAGAAGTATATAAAGGGATAGCAGGTCTTTAGCTTAATGTAGATGTTTGTCTATAAGATAGACAAGTATAGATTTCTCTAGAAATGTAAGGCACGCTTAGTAGTATGTGGAAATTAATAGGCCCTAGGAGACCTACCTATGAGAGCTACTATATTAGCTAGTACGACCTTCTAAACCCTTATGGCAATCACCGCAAAATTTGACCTAGAGACGACACAGATAGATGCAGTTAATGCGTTTGTCTATTATGATCTTAATAAGGTTGTCTATATAAAGCTACTGCTAGGGTTTAATAAAGGAAAGAAAGATAAAGTACTGCGCTTAAGAAAAGCCTTATATGGACTACGACGATTACTACTGTTATAGTAGAAGAATCTCACGAGCTTATTAAATAAATTGGGCTTTAAAGAGGTACCTTAGGAGCCGTGTGTTATGCTAAAAGGTGGAATAGTCGTCTTCTTCTATGTTGACGATATTGTCTTCTACTACCAAAAGATAGATAAGAAGAAAGCTTAAGAAGTAATTAAGGAGCTATACAAGGAATACTAGATGAGTATCCTTAGTAAGCTAAAATAGTTCCTAGGAATCCACGTGCTATATAATTGTAGCTAGAGGCTCTTGTGGCTATCCTAGGAAGCCTATATTAAGAAGATAGCTAACTAGTATAAGATAGATCTTAGAGGGCGTCTTCTAGACACTTCTATGGTAGAATTAGAACTCCTCTTTATTGATTACTAATTAATCTGTTTAACGCTTCCGTCCCCTAATATAGACCTACTAGTCCGTCCTATGTCCCTACTAAGAGAAGCAGCTTCTATGATGCTATATTAAAGAAAAATGGGTTTAATACTTTATGCAGCCACTATAACGCGTCCGGATATTGCTTTTGTAGTATTATAGCTGGTAAGGTTTAATTAGAACCTAAGCCAAGAGCACTATTAAGCGGCAGATAGAGTAATTTAGTACCTATATAGCATGAGGAGCAGAGCAATCTACTATGGAGGAGATAAGAAAGGAATAAACGGTAGAGGGAGAGACAAAGGAATATGTAATAAAGGACGAGATAACAGAAGAGATGGTAGAGGTAAAGCGCAATTATTTATCTGTGCTAGCAATGCATTATTCGCGGATAACTCCGTTGATAGAAAGAGCTTGCAAGGATATATTATAAAGCTATTTAGGGGGCCGATTACCTGGAGAGCAAATAAGTAGGGTATAGTGACGACTTTAAGCACAGAAGCTGAGTTATTAGCCCTATTATAGATAGTAAAGGAAGCTATCTTTATTAGTAGGCTGTTTAAAGTAATAACGTTACACCTAAATGAGCCCTTAATTATTAAATGTAATAATATATAGATGCTCTAACTAATTACGGAAGATATGGTAAAGCTGATTATAAAGCTCTAATATGTTAATATCTATTAATACTGGCTATGTTAGGAATACGCAATGAGACAAGTATGATTTTAATAGACAGTAATAAAGGAGATGATTGCTAATGGACTTACAAAGGCCCTGCCCAAGTAAAGGTTTTAAAGCTTCGTTAATATGATTGGAATAGTGGATATTAAGGAGCAGCTAAATGAGGAGAAGCAACTAGAGGACCTAAGGGAGAAGGTTAGGGCGAGAAGGAAGGATTTAGACGACATTATGGTTTAATTGACGCATTGACGGACATGAGAAGGTAGTTAGCTTTGACCTTAAAGAGCTCGAAGCTAAGGGGGTGTGTCAGATAATCTGTATTCTCTAAAGGCGTGGGTCACGTGCACGAGTCACGTGCACGAAGACACGTCACTGGAGACACGTCAGATCAAGGTCAAAAACCTCAATCAAGACAACATGAACATCAAGATCAATCAATCAACCCATTTCATCAATGAACTCATCTATTTGAACTTCGTGACAAGTATAGATTGCGCGATTTTGCCCACCTGGGCCACCGAACAGGTGGAATTCCACCTGCACCCTCTGTTGAAAAGGGGGGGTCCTGTATGTTCACCTGGCCTGTTCGATCAATCCGA
>Ga0307507_10005112_pt1 | contig 22037 bp, 24 predicted proteins | sample 7_EM_MG_FD_207223 | JGI IMG/M metagenome (GOLD analysis project Ga0307507, IMG submission 207223) | Populus trichocarpa ectomycorrhiza microbial communities from riparian zone in the Pacific Northwest, United States - 7_EM | ecosystem: Host-associated > Plants > Roots > Unclassified | place... | reverse complement strand
CTGAACCGAATTGGGTAAGCCAAAATGTGCACGGATCTGCTTGATATTCTAATTTGGCTTAGTTGTACTACCGTCCCCCTGTTCGCCACCTCCTGATATTCGTCACGACCCCATGAGCGACTGTATTCCCCTCGCGTAGCCGAGAAGGGGAATTCCAACGTCCTAGCACAGTTGTCTTTGATATTCGAGTTCCTCTGATACTGGACAGTGCTATTCTACGCGCCTCGGGTGGTACAGCCTGCGGTAGAAGAAAAAAAACGGAAACATGGACTAGAAACACGGAAATCGATTGGCTAGAGCCACCAAATCCTCCAATCAGAACCCCAGAATCCTTGTCACATTTTCCGATATATTTTTTACCGCAAGCTATACACCACAAGCACATATGGTAAGGAGCACTACCCTAGGGAAGGAAGGTTTAGATGTTGGTCCGATACGGCAGCTTCAGGGACTACACTACGGCACTCGCCCCACGTAAGAAGTACCCGGCACGGGGGTGGTAAACGCCACGTTGAAGAAAGGCGAAATATCCCTGGTTTCCCCTCTAAATTTCCGGGTATCATACTTCTTACCCGGAACGAGTAGATTAAGCCTTAGGAGGCCTTTCAAGATATGATATATATACTTCCAACCCCCCCCAAAAACAGGCGCCATATTCACGCCATTTCCCCTATTCATGTCTCTCAACAAATCTCACAGCCGCCCCTCATCGTATTCTTACTCTGGATCGGTTCACTCTTGCTTTGTTAATAATTGGACGAGCACACTATGCATATAATCGAGTAAGCTTATTTATCCCTGTACCACAAGATCTTCAACAAGGGAGTGCTGGATACCCAGACAGCCAGCCAGCCGTCCATCCAGCTGCCGGGATGAGGGTGTGCGTGTTCATGGCTGAGTGTGATAAGGTCCTTCGGTATGGAACGCTACCGTACTGGTACAACACGCTCTTCTGATACCTCTAAGATGCTTTAGTGCTTCCGGACGTGGAACAGGAAGCCGAGTCGGAGGGAGAATAAATGCTATGCCAGTTATGGTAAAATGTCTTAGAATTCGCAGGTAAGGTGAAGAGGATAGTTGTGGGCGCAGGATAAGTTGAGAAAATCAAAAAATTAAAAATTAAAAATCTCGATTGCCTATTGAGGGGTAATAGATTGATTGACTATTTGAGTGTGCGTGGTGTGTTATTATCGGGCGATATTCTTTATCCCTGGCTGCGAATAGACCTCTAGCTTTCTCCGCCCGGTTCGTAGGAGGTGCTCGATTGTTGCAAAGTCTCGCCGGTCGATGTCGAGATGTGCCTGGAAGTTTTCTCTGTGCCTCTCCCTCTGTTAGGAATTCTGCATGTCGAGGTATGGTGGAATTGCCAAGGTGGCGATTTCGTCAAACCTCGCATAATTCCGAAAGTTGTCTTGAACTTCCTGCTCTCGTGGCATAGCATGAGGTTAGAAGCGGGAAAACATATTGGTACAAATTGAGAACAAAGAAAACGCGGGATGGATTGTTAATACCTTAGGCTTCTTTCCTGCCTCCCTCAGGCAAAGCCTGTACAGAGCGAGCACATCTCGCTGAATTCCAGATCGTTTCATTTTTCTGATGTTGAATTTCGTTTGTGCGGTTGTAAAAATCAAACATTGGCGTGCGTTGCATGGGCCCTCTGACCTTGTTCGCAGGGATATCGGTAGCTTAGGAGTTTAGGGCTAGGGGCGATTTGCCCGCTTCCCGTCTCGGCAGAGGGTCCACCAAGGCTTAGTACTGATGCTTTGAGCAACCTCACCCCTCTACTTATACACTAGGCGCCATCGAGCAATCTCCGAATTTGAAGAGACTCAGGACCACAACTATGAACTTCAACTTCTAGTCATATCGAGATTATCGGTAAGTGATGATTTTAATGCTACTAGCCTTCTTGGCCCCCCGAAGCGAAGGCCAACACGGCAACGGGGGGCCCGGCAGCAACGAACCTAGATGCGTTGATAGCACCTTATCATCCTTACCGTTGCTGATGGGAAAACATATATGGGGATCCAATCCTTTCTACCAGGATTAGCGCCGTCTCGGGGGTCGCTAAGGCCTGTATTATAGAGGGGAATATCTTACCCTAGGGATACAACAAAGTGACTAACCAAGTCTTGGTGCGATAAAGCTTACTTCCAGATCCTAGGAGCGGCAGTCGTGCTAATCTTGCAATAGAATGTCAAAAAGCTTTTGGCCCCATTCGCCATTAATGGTACAAAGGCCATCAGGCACTTGGGACTTGATTGCTCCTAGCACGCGAAGGAGGTAGCCCGACTCAGCTTTGATAATGAAACCCGGTCATAGCTGCGCTATTTGAGAGTTGGAGATTATCCACCAATTGTGGGACCATGCTGATTGCCCTCTAGTATAAGCCAATTCCCTCACTTTCTAGACTTTCAAGCAATCAACTTCTCTAGATTTGATAGCTATCATGAGCTACTCACACATTCTTGATGTTAACAACGAGGTGGTGGCTTAGGACTAACCCGAGCTAGATTACGAATGTGAATTGATTGTCATAATTGGCAACAAGGCCAGAGATGTTTCTGAGCGCGGTGCTCTGAACTGAACTCTCCGATACCGTGCTGGAGATGATATTAGCCACAGAGACTGTCAACGCAAGAGGGTAATGGCCATGGTAGGATTTAAACCACTGCCTTGTACAATTAAGCCTATCGAAATTAGGCCTTTAAGCAAAGGGTTTGATGAATAGGCCCCGATTGGGCCGGCAACCATTCACCCTTCTCTTAACCAGGCCCTCAGAAACTGCCCATCCCCGCCAAGGTGCCTGTCCTCGTAATTCCAGGAGTTGATGCGCTTTGCCTATCCGCGGAGTATATTAACACACCCGCACAGGTAAGTGGACGAACTGTTCAGAATTTTCCAACTGCAGATATAATATCCTCCGTCGCTTAGGCACTATCCTTCCTTTCGCAAGGCACAACACTTTTGCCGGAGCACAAGTTTTTGCCTGTAAGAGTGATAAGTCATGATTATCATTACTGCTGCTAAACTGCCCTTTCCTATCAGTCCGCAGGGTGCTGGCCCGGGAAGAAAGCCACAATACTGGCTTAAAGATGGGGATATCGTTAAAGTAGAGATTAAGGGCATTAGAAGTATTACGAACAAAATGACGTTTGAACGCACGAAGACGCATCTCTAGGCACGTTACGAACTGTGGTAGCTAAGGTATGTGTTAACGCTTACACTTAGAAATAGATTTCAAATGCCAACCTCTGGGCATTAAATACATAGGACTACGCGTTATGTCTACTAGTGATTACGCTTCATCCACATTTTGTTGTGTTTCCCACCAACTTAGATGGTTATGTGGCCATGGTGCACGATGCAATTCGTCATCTACAGTCAATCGTTTAGTCTGTTTGGTTTGTAATAAATACCCCCTGATAACCCCCGACTCTATTTCTCATTTCCTTTACTCCCACCACCTACTGCTCCATCACCAATCTATTGTTATACAACCATCCTATCCAGTTCAGCCATCCAGCTACTCTCTTCTAAAGTTCCGAGTATTGGAGTACCGCTTGTCCAAAATACAACTCCAGCCTCCTTATCCTCTACCTTTCCTTCTGCCAGAGCTGCACTCTTGTGGAAACTTTGTCCTCCTCTCTTCCCGTCTCAATGAAGAACTTTCTGTCCCTTGCTTTACTTGTCCCGGCGGCTACCATAAGTGCTACTGAAAATGGAATGTGTGCTCAAGTATGTTGGACACATTATATTAATGATCCCAATTGCGAGTCTTCATGTCTCAAGCATCCGGTGAGCACTGATATTCAAATTTGCTACAATTATCTAGACACATGCTGACGCCCTGCTTGAACTGCTTTTTTGAATAGAGCTATTCACCCCAGTCCGCTACGGCGGCCGAGCAATGCATTGTAAGTTGTCCCCTCCAAACTGTTCCTTACCCCTCCCCTTGCTATGTTCTAACATCCGTTTAGGCAAATTGTTTCACGAAGAATTCTGACAGTGCCGATCTTATGGCCTTCACTGAATGCCGCGCTAACTGTATTGATCAATACTTTGGAGAATTTCTGAGAAGCTATTCTCCCAATTCAAAAAGATCGGTATTGATTATGTCAGACTTTTGCTCTCCTAGGGTCGTCTACGAAGATCCTGAGGAGTATGACAGGGTTTATGGGAAGTGCCTCGTACGTATTGCCCCCGTTTCCTAATTTTCTAGGGGATATTCTAATGGAGCTTCAATTTTTTATTTAGGAGGATTGTTGGGAACAATACCCCGTGCACCCACAGTCGAGTTTCATTAACAGAACTGAGTGCCGGAAGGGATGTTCTTCGAGGATTGTGTATCCTCCCCCCATGCATTCCAAGCGTGACGCCACCCCTCCATCTTCTATTCCTCCGGATTCCCTAGATGACGACTATGAGAGCAACTACTGCGACGAATTTTCTTTTGATATGGAGGAGCATGTATGCAAGGCTTTGTGTTTTGGTGAGGATGACGAAGGGTGCTTACTAGATTGCTCCCTGTCCCTGGTTTGTGCATTCGTTCCCTCTAATTCAACTAGCACCTAACCCTCGGCTCTGTCGATAGGATTCTCATGTGGAGGAGTTCCAGCTTGTGATCAGGTGCACAATATTTTGCCTCGGAGGAGATGCCCTCGTCGATGGGGCCAATCTAAGTTTCTTAGCCTGTGTTCAAAGTTGTCTTGTGGAGAGGTAAGTTCCAGGCTCGTCTTTATCTTCGTCTGGTTTTTAGCGGGTGATCATTGAGCATCTGGAACTGATGGTTTTCGCCCTCCAGCACAATAATTAGCTCTGAAATCCCTAGTGGGCTCATTTCCGGCCTGCCAGAAGCTATTTCTCCGTCCTTCAATGAGACTGATTCCACGAGAGCCGCGGCTCATTATGCTATGAACCAGCACAGCAGTGCTGGTTCTGCTTATAATTTCTGTCGATATTATCCGTGGATACCACTAATTGCTCTCGGTGTAGCCTCGGGTTTATTTTGAGAAATCACGCAATGGGGTTGGGTTGGCTCTTGGGTATAATTTGTGACTCGCGCCTGGCGGCTTTTAAGAGATGTTTGTCGAGTTTGGTCAGCAAAATTATTCCAAAGCCTGTCTTCATTTCCCGGGGGTTAGCATGGGAATGAGTCTTTTTTATTATCGTGTTCATGTCTGTGGTTGGCGAGAACACTGGAGATCCAGTAGCTGTGTACTTTGAATTATCACGGACAATGAAGGAAGTTTCACTCATTGAAGCAAAATTGTGAATTAGGTAAGGCACACAGGTCGATCAGGCACATAATAAAGGGCAGTTGCTGCCCAGTAAAGTATTTCTTTGATGATGGTCCCTGGAGTAGGTTCTCCGAGCGATAGGCTTCGCCATGGACAGTGGAACAGAGTCCCCAGCAGTAAGCTTCAAATTTCCAAAGACATTGTGCCTAAGGCAAAGAGTGTACTTTGTTTCAATTGTTGAACAGCAGGTTTTGAATCCATATTATAAGTTTGTATGATATTATTATTATGATAAATTTAATATTATGATAGGTGGTTCTAGATTAGGATCTAGGTTTAGTTATTGTCCGGAGATTTATTATCTATTGATCCTTGATCTTGATATGATGATAAGTTAAGGTTTAGCGAGGGCTTTCTGAATTGAGCGTAACGTCAAAAAATTGTGGTCTACTTATATCGTCATCCACACAACCACAAACTAACTTTTATCTCCTCAAAGAACAGTTCGCTCCTTCTGTTTTTGTGGTTTTAATCCACGGCTGTAGGTGATGACAATATGGCTTTAGCATCTGGCCACCGATTGTGTGCCGCTTTCTGGGATACCCTCCTGCCGTTAATCAGCAATCCCAGATTGCCGTCGGTTTCCTCGTCACTCACAATCCGCCTCTCCCAGAAGAGATTTCCAATATCAACCCATCGACCCCGCTTTTTCACTTCGTCATCTGCAATATCAACTCAATGGTATCCTCGATCAAGATATGTAGTGTCCCGGGGCTTCGCTGGGTTCTGCGTATGGACAAACATCTCTCCAACGGCGGCTTCAGAAACAACATCATGTGCCGTTAGCACGGCGGACCGGGGAATATTTTCCACCGGAGTCCTCGACCGGCGGAAAATAACACGAATTGTGAGCTCGAGCTGGGTGCGGAGTCTACACTACAGTCAGGGGCCCCCCAAACCGAAGGTTCCTGCGAAAAAGAATAGTTCCTGGGCGCCAAAAGGGAAGGTGAATAATGGCAAAGCTGGGCCCGGAGACCGGGATTCTGGTAGGAGGAATCGAAGAGTCGGAAACGGTCAGCCGGCGGGAGAGACGGAGGAAGGGAGGGACAATGCTAACCACATTGCCTCGGACAATACAGCCAATCGACATCGACTTTCAAAGGATGAGATGCTGGCGGCTGCTACCGGTTTCTTTCAACGGTTGAGTATACGCACAAAATGGCTTGCTATACGGCAGATGAGGCCTTATAATCTGGATGATATTGGGGCATTCTTTTCATGGCTATTCCTCGGCCACGTACTTTGGGTTGTGCTGGGTACCACGACGTTTGTTTCACTGACGATATTTTTGTGCAACACCGTATTTGCGCAGGAGACGCTTGCTGGAGCCGTAGGGAACTATCTCACCAAAGAAACGGGGGTCAAGGTTGTTTTTGAGTCTGCTATAGTTCCTAGATGGAAGGATGGGTGCATTTCGTTCAAGAACGTGTTTGTCGCTAGGAGACCCGGCCATGGCAAATACGGAGACAAGAACGTTCAAAAGGGTTCATCAGTGACTGCTGCTGCCGCCGCGGCAGCGGCAGTTCACGCAGACGATGCTAACGCTAAGGATGCCCAACACCACCACCAAGAAGAGGTCGAGGAAGAAGACACAAATTACACACAATTTGACGTAACAATAGACACTGTCAACGTGACACTCTCCTTTGCAAAATGGATGAATGGAAAGGGCCTCCTAAAAGACGTCGAGATCAAAGGTGTCAGAGGAGTGATTGACAGGACACACGTTGTCTGGGATGATGTAGACCCCCGAGCATTCAAGTACGAGCACCAACCAGGAGACTTCGAAATTGACTCCTTCAAACTCGAAGACCTACTCGTGAGAGTCCACCAGCCCGATGGCTTCCGTCCCTTCTCAGTAAGTATCTTCTCCTGCGACCTCCCACAGCTCCGAAAGCAATGGCTCTTCTACGACTTTCTCAGCGCAAATATGATGTCCGGCTCCTTCGACGACTCACTCTTCACCATCCACCCCCGACAAACCCACGTAATCAGTCCGGAGTCACTAAATGGCAACAGCGGCAACGAAGGCAGCTCGCAGGCCTGGAAAAAGACCTCCAGACTACGCATCGACGGTTTGGAAATCGACCATCTAAACCGCGGAGTCGAGGGACCCTTTTCCTGGATCCAGCATGGGAGCGTAGACATTGTGGCAGACATCATGTTCCCAACGGACGATGACCTACAATTCACAAAAGTAGTCCAGCACATCGTCGAACGCATGGAAGCCACCGTCTCCTCCGCTAATTCACCCTCCAACCGTCGCGATCCCTCCTCGTCCGGCCTACCCGAAGCGTCAGAACAATCCTCCCCCTCCTCCGACCAGAAATTCGTGATAATGGATCTTCGAATCCAACTAAACGACGTCCGAGCCGCAGTCCCGCTCTTCAGCAAAGACCTAACATATGTCAACAGCGCCCTTATCCGGCCCATTGTGGCATACATAAATTCCAGAAGGACCTACATCCCCATCAACTGTCGCGTCATCAAGCGCGCTAACGAATTCGATGGGAGCTGGACTATGTACGACTCTGGCCTTGTGGAGGAGGTCTCTGCTGAGGTATGTAATGGCATGTAACTAGAGGGAGGGGGCTGACGGCAAGGGTGATAGACGTATGCTGCATTCGCGAGAAATGCTATAGATCATCAAGCGCGGAGAAGGAGGTTTAAGAAGGTGGGGCTTTGGTCGTTACAGCTTGCGGCGCAGGCACTGTTGATGGCAATGGCGGGGAATCTAGCCTAGTGAAGTGTTAGTTATCATAGCTGTTCTAGGGGAGCGCGCTGGGAGGACTAGACGTTATCTAAACAAACTCCCAGATTCTCATCAAAAGACTAGGAGGCAGATCCCGTCTATCTACATGCGGATTACCCTATGTTCTAGTAGCGTAGTTACTCAGAACTGCCGGTGGCAGCCTCATATTTCCTTTTGTACCACTTTTATGAATGCCCATTGCACGGGTGGATGGATCAGGCATTTTCCCTTTTTTCGAGGCGGTATGTTTATTTATCCTCTTGCTGTAGCGGGTGATAGCTCGGTGGGGATGTAAAGTAGAGCAGGGGGAGGTATTCAATATGGGTGGGAGGTCATACCCACCGATCATGAGTGATCACTCGAGATCCGATTTAGAGGTTTTGTTGGTACAAGGTTTCTTTCTCCTCTCAAATGCTTCTTTCAGCTTTCTATGTTTTTATATTCAAGCCGGGTACCAGTTTGGACTTCTTTATATGTTCCTTTGTTTCCCCTGTTCCTATGTACCTTCTTTGAATGTCTTTGTCCTTCGCTGTGGAGTCCCGGTGGTACTGGCAGGACTGAACCACTTCTCTGTATCGCTAGGTTGCATCCTTCTTATTATTCTAGTGGCAGTTCGCCCAGTCAATAATCTTTACTGTTGACTATTATCATTTCTCCACTGAAACAATCCCGCATTTCTACAGGTTTGGAGGGTGGGCGGAGACGATTTAGCATACTAGTAGCCCGTCTATCAGCAAGCGATACCACGCCATACAGTGTTCGTGTCTAATGTGCAATTAACCACACTTAGCGGGGCAAAAAACAAGAGGTATGGGAGCCTCGTGTGGCCTTTCTCCTGCAGCTCCCTACAGTTTTGAAGCTTCAGTATGGTAATTTGATCGCTTAACGGAAGCAACTATTTTCAATCCACTCTAAGAATATGGTACTCCATTCTAAGCACACTAGCACTAGTATGGCAAAGTAAGTTACCTAATCAATGACCAACCCATCAGCGGGTCCCCCCCATGCAATCTAACTACTGTATGTATATATACATGTTCATTGTCAACAAAAACATCACCTACAGCTCTCGTACAGAGAGAAGGGAAACAGCACCAACCAACCCCTCCCGAGGCAAATACAAATCAAGCCAAGCTATGCCTCAGTAGCCTCCTTTTGGTCTTCCTTATTCTTCTTCAGCTTCTTTTTAGCTTGCCTCCCAATACCCCCCCCTGCATCCCCTGTCTTCTTTTTCTTCTTCCTCTCCCCATCACCCCCCTCTCCCTTCTTTTTCTTTTTCTTTTTCTTCTCTTTTGGTTCCTCAGTGCTAGCCCTAGCCTTAACCCTCTCCGCCGCGCGCTCCATTTCCGCTCTAAATCTTTCCACTTCTTTCCTCGCAGCTTTAACGTCTTCCTCCTGCCCAGTTGCAGAGTCAGATGGCTCATCAAGAGAGTATCCCATTAACCCACTACTGTCTACCTGAAGCAGTCCTTTTCGCGGTTTCCGTTTGGATTTTTCTATAGTTTCTTCGGCTAGGGATTCGTCTTCTTCGTTTCCGATTCCTTCGTCTGCTGCTATTACCACCTTCTCTCTCTTCTTTTTTAGTTGGGAGGTGCTAGGCTGTGGCTGTGGTGTTGTAGGGATGTTCACGTCTCCTAGTTCGAGTTTCATAACTGGTATGCTATCGAGGTCAACTTCTTCGTCTCCGCCGGATACTACTGCGCCACCGATGTAGAACGGGTCGTCTCTGTTCCGTTCTTGACGCTCTCGTTTGCGGCGCTCGAGGATGTCCTTGTCTAGATAGTCCTCTTCTCTCATGTCGCCGCTTTGGTAGCTTGCAACGGCTGATAGGTTCTTTGATGCGGCGTTGTCTATGCCTAGAGATGCGGGGATGTTGGCTTGTTTTGGGATTGCTTTCTGGTAGTACCATTCCCGGAAGCCGTCGTCCTCGTCTTCGCCTGTGAAACGGCTGTCTTGTTCAGATTCTAGGAGCAGTTGATGGAGGTATGGGTTGATTGGCTCGTCGAGGTCCAAGCCTGCAGGTAAGGGTACTTTCCGTTGAGCTCGGGGGGCGACGGGGTTTAGCTCAAGGCCGAGGAACATGCCTGGGATAGCTTGGGTGATGAGTAGTGGGGCATCGTACTGTTCGTCTGCGTCTTCAGCTGTTGCTGGCTGTTCGGCTACTGCCTCCCCGGCTAGCCTGAAAAGCTCAAGGAACTCGACAGCTCGCTCTTGGACTTCAAGATTGGGAGATATAGCAAGAGGCTCTAAAAACTTAATAATCTTGCTTGTCAGTAATGCGACTGTAGACTTCCGAGGTGGTGTCCAGGAAGCGTTTTCTGCCCCAGCAAGAACAGCGTATATTTTTGGAACCGCTTGAATATAAATAGCTAATATGTCTGCTGGTAGTGTTGGCGAGGGAGAGCGTAGGAGTGCTAACAGGGTTTCATTGGGCTCGGTAAGTAGACTAAGGTTAGATTATTAGCTGTAATCCCTGAACGCGAAATTTGAAGCATGCCCATTTACCTGGCATATTCCCCTACTATCCAACCAGCTGCCCCCAATACCCTCCGGCCACCACCGCCAGCAACAGGAAACATCCCTTCCCGTTTTCCAACAAGCATCTCAGCATATCGGACAGCTTCCCCTCGGACACTTCGTACCCGTACTGCAACGTTCCGGAGCTCTTTTCCAATGTCTTCGCCCACATCCTGCCCCTCACATTCTCCTTGTCCTTCCTCTTCCACCTCGTCACCCTCATCCCCCCCCGAGGAGGATGTAGAAGCTGGGGGTGCGTATCTTATTAACTGGATTAATACATCCAAATACCACTCAAAATCCCCTACATTCGCATACATATCCCGGGAACACATTTCTACGATGCTAGTTATAACAGCTCGCCTGTACTCTTCGGGTAATTCGAGTGGCACTATTCCCCCCCGGATTCTCCGTGGGTGCATGACTTCTTCCTCCATATCCTCGTCTTCACTTTCGTCGCCGGTAACTTCTGGCTCAACGAACTCCTCTTCAGTACGCTTGGCGTTAGGTTTTAATTGGCGGATAAGACGTCCCACAACGCCTGACAAACTATCAGAGTTAACCATTCCAACCACTAACTCCAACGCTCTGTACCGTATACTAATGTCGGCATCGTCGATGCAGTCCAGGATCACATCTTGGTGTATCGAGACGAGGTGCGCATGGGTTGCAACAAGCTTTGTTAGGGCTAGCAGCCCTACATACTTTAAGTTGCTATCCCCTTCCACTAGGAACCCCCGGAGCTTAGTGACGCAAACGGAAGCCAGTTCTTCCCCTTCATCAGTTTCCTGAATACCCGCCAGAAGGCCTCCGGATATTAGCCCGTTTATACATTCGTATAAAAGCGACATGGCGGGTGTGGTCATGATAAGGTTCGTTATTGGTGGTATCAGTTTCTTTATCAATCGAGGCTCCAGTGGAGTAAGAGTAGCAAACTAGTTGAGAAAAATTAGCATGCAGAAAAGACTATGGAATGTCCTTCAGCATACCAGCTTGATCAATTTGATCGTCATCCAATTATTCTCACGATCTGTGAGCAGTCTAAAGAGTTGCGGCGCTAACGGCAAGTAGTTCCTCGGGTTTCTCCGAGCAAGCTCGCACACGATATTAACTGTCGCCGAAACAACACTTCCATCTTCGTCATTGAGACACTCCCGTAAACGTGGCCAAGATGTCCGGAGGAGTTCCGGAGATTGCAGAAAGCATTTGTATAACACCAATACGGCCTTTTTCCGAATTTGCGGGGATGTATGTGAAAGCTTTGACAGTAAATCCGGGGAAAGATCGCGAGCAAGAGAAGGCGATGCAATATGCGAGGTACCATTTATTGCGAGCGCTGTTTCAGGGGGATATGGCGAAGAAAGGTCCTGTTATAACCATAATTAGCATAACGGGAGCGGAGCGGGGGGCTAAAACGGACCTTCTTGATTAAATTAGTAGTAAGCATCAACACATCAGTCTCTGTCGTGAAGCTCTGGGTAGCCGCAAGATAGCCCACACGCTTTTGCATGAACTTTGGAGAGCTCATAACCTCTAGTACGTGAAAAGAAGCCCAGGACATATCATGGCCAAACATTTCGAGGTAAACAAGCTTCAAAATAGCCGCAGCCTTGATATCTAACCAAAAACATCTCGCAAGCCCCGTCAGCTGCAATAGTCCTCACAAATCTCCGGTCCTAGGCAAGATGGCGCACCAAGGTCCTGGGATTGAACTTCATTTCGACATTCTTTTAGACATTCTAGCATATAAGCTCGCTCATTCCCTTTGTGAGATCGTAGACCGCGAATTAAGTCGTAAAGCGATTTTTCGAACCTATAGCACCGTTGAGGCCCGTTTGTCACCTTTCATCGAGAAGAAGTATCATCAGAAGCCCAGAACAGTTGGACATACATACATGTTGAAGGAAGAGAGGAAAGAAGGTGAGGGATAGGAGGGAGAGGAAGGGGGGAAGGGGGAAGAGATAATAGACAACAAGATGGAGGCGATGGTCTTGGAGGGGTGGGCGAACTTTCGGATTAGAGTTGGCGGGGCTCAAAGCCTCTAGACGTTCGCGGGGTGTCATCGAAATTAAGCGGTTTCACATCAAACTGGCTTAGTCATCTGCCACCATCACAAGTAAAGCTCAATTTGCTCTCTTGGTTCAGAAGGATTGAAATCTTGGCATGTTGGGATGAGAGGTTCAACTCCCCCAAAAGCCACCCACGACACCCCAACTTTCTCTTGTGAGATATCTGGCCGGTCTATTCGCCCTTTTTACTTTTGCTATTATTGATCTTTGTCCGCTCCTCTGCTCATTTTCTTCTCTTTCTGCTCTCATCTTCTCCTAATTCCAGCCAACCGAAAGGAAATCCTCTGAAGACCAAAGGCCACCTTAACTTAACCTTCACACACATTCCCGCCTAAAATATATTCACCCCCCTTCTTTCCAAGTTACAATTATGGGCATCCTCAAGCTTCTCCTATCCTATCTGTCAATCCACCCATCTCCACTTCGAAATCCGTCTACCTCTCTCCACCTGTCTCAGCAGGCACCCGCTTTCCTGTCGTCATCAGAATCCGCAAAAGACACACAAGAAACATGGTTGATCTACGAGCAGCTCCTTCTCTCCTGCCTTCGCACTGGTGACGACAACTCTGCCCGCCTATGTCTACAACGCCTATCAGACCGCTTTGGTGTAGATTCAGCGCGCGTAAAGGCACTCACAGGTCTCTACGACGAAGCTACCTCTAGGAGTCGCGGCGAACTCGAGGCAGTATTGCAGCGATATCAGGACATATTGAAGGAGGACCCCACGAACATGGTAAAAATTTCCCTCTTTTTTCCATTTTATTTTCGCCCGTTCATCCCCGACATCTGCATTGCTAGGCGAGTTAATAATCTGACGGTGTCAAAAAAAAAAAAAAATCAAATAGCCGATAGAAAAGCGCCGCATATCACTTTTGCTGTCGCTCGGTCGCACAGAAGATGCCATCAAAGCCTTGACTAGTCTGCTCTCCCATTCGCCCAATGACGCCGAGTCCTGGGCGCATCTCTCATCGCTCTATTTCACTCAGAGGCTTTACCCGCAGTCCATCTTTTGCCTAGAAGAGGTTCTTCTAATCTTACCCAATGCCTACAACATCTTTGCTCGCATTGGCGAGGTGACATACATTTCCGCTTCTGTCGGTGCTAGCAATGCCGATCAGATCGAGGCATTCGAGGAAGCTATCAAGTACTTTGCCCGATCGGTAGAATTAAGTGAATGGTACCTCAGAGGATGGTACGGGCTGAAGCTTGTTACGGGAAAACTCATACAGGCGAAGCCTTCGGATGGAACATTGGGAAAGATGGAATCCCTAAACCAGTTGGCGACTGAGAAGCTCGTTCAGATTGTGAGCAAGTTTAGGAGAAACGTGAAGGGTTGGACAGGCTTTGACGAAGCCGAAGTTTTGGCAGCGAAGGACCTGATCGATCGGGATGAGCAAAAATTTTCTCGGTAACCTGATACGACGAATACGGAATTTGATCCTTTGTTATTTCCTTTGGATTCCGAGCATATTAATTGCCCCCCCCCCCCTTTTTCTTTCGCCCCCCCCTCCTTACCCTTCTACCTTATATCGTTATCAATTACTCGCTAAAAATATTCCACTTGCTTCTTATATTATTTACACTACCTGCTGTCTGCACGTTCCTCTCTCCTTCTCCCCTTAATCTCCTCGGATTCATCTTCGTTGGCTGGCAATTTGGTGGGTTTAGTCGGGTTTGTTCATTTTGCGTTCGCTTCAAAAAGACTTTCGTGGCTGGCTTTCTCCATTCGTTTCCTTTTCTTCTACATGTTAGCAGATTATTTGTAAACTACCCCCTCCTCCTTTTGTTTTTCTCTATTGCTTTCTTTCTTCCTTTTGTTAGTACAACGTTTCCATCTCCCCGTTCTACTAGGTAATTGCTCTGTTTGTGGGAATTTGGCTCCGCGGTGGCGGGAAAGGGTATTAGGAGGGTTCTGTGTGAGATATTTGGACTCATTGGAATGGCTTGGTTTAAGAAGTAATGGACATGGGTGGATGTGAATCGAATCGAATTGAATTGGAAAAGCAGGTGGTCCGTGAGCCTAATGAGAGGTTAGTTGTGGTTTATAGAGGCGTACTCGTATGAATTAAGAGGAAGACTGTCGAATACCGGGACAGTATTACACCTGTGCTATAGGCATATCCTAGGATGAGAGATGTCACATCTTGTGGTTGGAGAGCTAGAACCTAAAGCAAGTTGGTCGTGATGATGTGTTGGGGTTTTCGGTAGGTCGCCTAAGACTTAGAGGAGGGTTAGTCACGTTATGATAATCTGCATAATATCGTGCATGTACTCCCGCGGCCGAGTTGCTCTTGGACACCCACATAGAGTAGTGATCGGCGGACCAATAAGATAACAATCCGAAGGTGGCAAGTGGCCTGATGCAATTTGTTATACCGTACAAAAATCACCACATGTAGTGCATCATGCTTGTCGGTAGTATTAGACTTGAGTGAGAGTGTTTCTTGTACCGTATATGATTATTAATTATGTTACTTGTTATTGGTTCGGTGATCACTTCTCCTTATGGGTGTCCAAGAGCAACTCGGCCGCGGGAGTACTATACTCGTGTCAGAAAGTACAAATGTGAGTGAAAATCGTGAGGGGGGGCTATCCAGGATTCGGAAACCTAAAAATTTCTAATTCCCTAGGCTTACTATACTAGTATCTGCAACTCCTAGGAAGCATGCAATAAGTGGATAAAGTACCGTACATCAACGTCGTTCGACCAAGTACGACTTCGACAGAATAGTACTGTGAGACCTTCTGTACACGTCAAGTACCGGGAAATCCGTTCAGCAGCGTACCAGTGTGGGAGGTGAGTGACGCCCCGCCCCTATAGGCCATTAGAAGTAGTATTGTGTTCTCGCCGTCCTGTGTAATAGGCAGATGAAGGGGCCAAGGTCTCATAGAAGGTTTTACCATATACCGAAGGTTTGTGATATCCAAACAAGCTTTATCGACATTAATCATAGCGGGAGTGGGTATCATAGTCTCTCAATACACTACCACCCGGATCTGGTCAGTAATGTCGTGACGGGGTTTTTGTGTTTACCGCTCTAGGCTCTGGTTCTTGGAGAGGGAAAAAGTGATCGTTAGTTAGTGGAAGGTAGAGAAGTACTTTCCACCTGTGAGACAACTTCTAAATACTTGCAGTAGTGGAGGTAATAGACGGTCTCGGATAGAGAGCAGGTTCGTACACTAAGGGTCCTGATAAGCCCACACCGTTCTTCCCCCTCATTATAATCACATCCAGTCACTCTTTCCCCCAAACCACGACATTCCCAAGAACAGCTTTTACTATCCTCCTCCCGACACTCACAAACTACTAGCTCCCGAGCAAAAAAAAAAAACACCAGCGCAAACCTCATCGGCTCCTTGTCGTAGAACCCTAGGCGATGCCGGATACTTAAGCCTTTACCGAGTACGCCAACCAAAAGTCCGAACTTAATTGCATTCTCAAGCTTGGGCAACCGGCCGCTAGCGGCGGATTGGCAAAGCACTGGAATACACGGATAACCAAGGAGACCTTCTCCCTCGATCCCAGCATGACCCTCATCCTGCTAGGGTATTAGATGCGTTCCGAGTCAGTAAACAAAGACTCTCGGGCTTTCCCCAGGATGGATTCGTGCACCTAGCGAAAGGTTACAAATAAGGGATGGATTCCGGGATAAAGTCATTCTACACCTCCCTGGTACGCCGGGAGCACAACACATGAGTTAAGCATTCACCGGGCAACATACCACGGTTGCGGGAGCTTGCCAGGACAATCTATACGAGGTGCATAAATCCCCAGAATGGATAACCAAGATCGAGCACACAAACCCATCATTCACGACCATGGGAACGATACAAACCTCGGACAAATCTGTCCTGACCGAGAAATCCTAGGGTAGCCCTATGCGCCCAACTGCGTTCTCAGCATCCGCGCGGGGAATAGGCCGGATGTCGACACGAAGGATCACCCCAGCATGCAAACGATGAGCGCGGCATGGGGGAGCAGGAATTCCAACGCTGATTCGAAGGTTTGCACTACGCTTTCTATGACAACCGCCACTACGCTGAGTGGACTCCTGAACCCTGTGTTAGTGAGGATAGGCACATGCGGAATTCATGCGTTAACTCGCAGGCCAGGAATTGGCAGGTTGTGGCGGGGAGGAGTGAAGGAACCTGGCATATACGGGTAGGAACTAGTATTCCAACACGACCAGAGCACACATTCGGGCTTTAATCAAGCTCCAGTCTGACCGGCAGCAAGGTAGACCTTCTGCCCCAACCCACCCGCCAAGATCTCGAGTGACAGCCTATGATCAGATACTCTGTCCTCTAGCTTAGACCCCCAGCAACTTCAATGCTGTAGTCCAATCCCCGAAAAACGCACTACAAGACGCCAGTCTCCAACACAGCACTAGAAACATCAGTCCACAGTAACACTTATTAACAACACTGCTCAGACTTTAATAAGAGAGAGATTCCTCCTATCCAGACGCCGAGTTGCTACGGCTCCACAGCATATCATATGCTCTATGACCCCCGTGCAGGCTTCGAATTCACTGGGGATCGTCGGCGGTTCTTATGCTTGCAGACTCTTTAAAAAATAAAAATAATAAAAGCTAGGTTTAGGGTGAAAAAATTACAGGGTAAGTAAATTCTAAAAATTCTATCAAAAATCTAGTGTTTAGGGTGTTAGATATTATAGTGGTGGTAGCGGGCTACGCATTTATATATCATAAAAGAGGCAATCCAGGGCAGGCATTCTCTTTGCCACTATAAGCTTTTGAATAAAGCTAGAGCCTAAGATTCATTAATATTTATGGCATCTCAAACCTATAGAACCTATAGTAACTACAATGGAAATTGAGAGTAAGCATGCTAGAGGTTGTCACAATAAAGAAAGCACACTAGGAGAGCCTATTTCTCCTCTGACAACTGTAGAGGTATGATATGTTGTCAGATCTTAAAACTGACGGAATAATCTAGAGATGAAGAAAACATAATTACTTATAAGATTAAAGTATGAACGAGGATAAACACAGCATATGAGTAGGAGGTGCCTACAGATTAAGGAAATAATACAAGTTCGATATACAGAGGAGAAAGTAAAGAAAAATATTTATATTTATATTTATATAATGGCCAGTTATCTTTCTATTTTTTATTTTTTTCCCCTTATAGTTGGTAAAACCAAGTATAGTGTAAAATCAAGTACGACATAATGGGCGGAAGGAATATTGCTTAACTAGACATTTTTATAAACACCAGACTTTTAAACTCTACCATACCACTTTCTCATATCATACCTTTTAGGTTTCACATATCATACCAAGTCCTCATACCCTTTAAACCCTCCTCGGCAATTTCCAGCTCTTCAATTCTTTTTTTCTTTCTTTCTTTCTCGTCATAGTCTATACTAACCACTTGTCCGTATTGACAACTTCAAGTACTGTACATACTGTGTAGGCTAATTCTTACTGCTTGCTTTTCCGTAAACTTGATGAGCCAGAAGAGTGTAAGTCGATGTAGTAAACATTCAACTCTGTAATACTATACCCTTTTCCCATACCCCCCAATTATTGTTCTATCATATATAGAAAACAGCGTATGCTTATAGCATAATAAATCCAAGAACCCTTTTCAAGACAATATCACTAACAAATACCAAAAATCAACTCACAACCAGCTAGCCTCACGTAGCTAATGGTTAGACTATAGCAAGTAGTAATATCACTTGAAACATTACTAAAAGCGTATACTTATCCCTTTTTTCGTAATATTGCTGCGTCAAACATAGCTGAGCATTGCCAAAACTTTTTTGTATCGTGGCTATAACAAAGACTAGAATATCATAGAGCACTATGAACAAATAAAGAAATCGTGAGAAACCAGAGGCTTCATCCCCTTCGACTACGCGGCGGTTTTTATTTTTATTTTTACGATACTAGCTCTCAAATAGACTATGTCGCATCCCCAGAGCACATCACTCACGCACTATACCCCACAATGTAATAAACCATTGTAAAAAAATACCACCCCAGCAATGAACTTTTTTTTGCAAAAGGTAAACTACACAGAAATTACCCGAACCTTGCCTAGCCTACATCGTAACATAATAACATAACATATCACACCCCCACCGTTATGAAAAGGGTTCCACAAACGTTAAAGTACAGTATAATTAGAAATAGGAAGGAAGAGAAAAAGCCAGACCGAAAACTCCACCTTCATTCCAACCTGTTAGAACATAACATGATATAGGAAAAACGCCTCAAATATTCGCGTTCCTGCCTCCGTCCGTCCGTCCCATCCAATGCTGTTTTTCTCCCGGAATGAAAAGAAATAAAAAAACGGAAAGGTGAGGAAATACGGTATGGACCAAGATGGAAATAGAAAAAAGTGAAATTGATGAAGTGGGGTATGTAAAAAAAAACAAGAGAAAGGAAGAAATAGAAATTGTACATTTAGTACCTTCAAACTGCTAGTAAAGACAGTCCACTTCTAACGACGCCCCTTCTTAGACCCGTACCGGCCAGCAGTCCACATCAGCAACGGCGGAATGCTCGGGACGGGCTTCGGACGTGGGGGTTCCGGCGCGATAGCGAGTACCTGGGGGAGAGGAGGCGGGGGATGGTAGGCCGGTTCCGGCGCGGCTTCTCTGATCTCCGGGGCTGGCTCGACAACGACTACTTCAACCGTAGGCGGTGGTAGAGGAGGCGCAGGTGCAGGCTCAGGTGCAGGTGCAGGAACAGGCTCGGGCTCAACTAGGGGAGGAGGTGGCGGGGGTGGGGGTGGTGGTGGTGGTGGAGTCGGCGCTGGCGCAGGAATAGGCTCGGGAGCTGGTGCTGGGTCTGGCTCGGCTGGTGGGGGTGGGGGTGGAGGTGGGGGGGGCGCTGGTGGCTCCGGCTCCGGTTCGGGCATAGGCCACATGTGCATTGTGATGCTCCAATCCGGCTCAATCACCGACTCCCAAACCTGCGGTAGGATGATCTCGCCATCGGGACCGTGCAGGTCGTAGTGGCCATCGATAACGTGTTGGCCAATGACCTCGACGTGCAAGAATGCTTGTTTGATGAGTTCTTCCATGCCCTGTAGAGGGTCAGTACAATAGCATCAGACAATGAGGGGCAAACATACACTCCACTTCCTGCAAAGCTCGAATGGGAACGAGAATTTTCGGCCGACCGCGTCTCTGAATTTGACTGGCTTTGGCTTGATCTTAGCTTTGGCCTTAGCGTCCGCCTCAACTTTAGCTCTCTCAGCAGCAATGGCAGCTGCAGCCTTCTCCTCGGCCTCCTTAGTAGCTTCTTCACGCGCTTTCTCTGCAGCAGCTGCGATCTCAGCAGCCAGCTTTGCGGCAGCTTCGGCCTCAGCCTTAGCCTTAGCTTCTGCCTCTGCTCTAGCAGCCTCGTCAGCAGCCTTCTTAGCGGCAGCCTCGGCCTTTGCAGCTGCTTCAGCTGCGGCCTCGGCCTCCACACGAGCCCTTGCTTCTTCGTCTGCCTTTCTCTCGCGGTCCAACTTCTCCTGGTGCCACTTGCGCTCTTCCTCCATCATCTCCTGTCTGAGCTTCCTCTCCTCTTGCAATCTCGCCCATCTCTCCTCCTCACGCTTCTCCTCCTCAGTCTTCTCCGGCGGTTTGTCATCAATAGGAGAGGGAGGACTTGGGGAGCGTTGAGGCGGCATGTGGTACGGAATGGGATATCCCTGTGGCCCCATAATCATCATTGTTGTCATTTGGTTCATGGAATGGTGTGGATGAGCGCTAGAGGTAAAGTATCCACCTCCATACGGATTCGGGCCATAAGGACTATAAGGGCTATTGGAGTAGTATCCATAGGGATCTGGCTGATGACGAGTCAGGGCATTCGACATTGAAGGTTGGCCGTGCGTTGGATGTTGAGGATGTGCGGGATGGGATGGGTGGCCTGGATGACCCGGATGACCTGGGTGTCCCGGATGCCCCGGATGCCCCGGATGCCCTGGGTGCCCTGGGTGACCTGGATGGCCGTGTTGTGGGTGGTGGGAAGTGTGGTATCCAGCGCTGTGAGGCTGTCCATATTGATTATACGGCGACATTGGACCAGAACGGCGGCCGCTGTGACTTCCGTGGCCTGGTGGATACGGAGAGTGTTGAGGTTGACCAGGATATGCTGGGTGTGGTGGTGAATGACCCGGGTAGTGGCTTGGGTGTGTTGGTGGTGGTGGTGGTTGGGAAGGATGCCGTGAATATGGGTCCTGGTGGTGTGGGGGATATCTGTTGTGGTCAAAGGCAACGAGAGGGTTCGGCCCACCCGGCAAGGGATTAGGGCCGGGGAGCTGACTCGGGTGTGTGGGTGGGGTAGCGGGAACTAAGGCAAGCGGGTTTTGGTAACCCCTGGGCTGTGGCGGTGGAGGCTGTTCACGATCGTAACCGTGATACGGCCCTGGCGCAGGTGGATAAGTCGGTGAACCACCTGGTCCAGATCCCCATGGAGATGAAGGGCCGGCAGATTGGGGTTGTCGAGGGTAATGAAGATCTTCGGAATCACTGTCAGAAAGTGTTTGTGGAGCCGAAGGAGCGGGCTGTCGCGGGTGATGTCTACTATGTGAAGAGTGGTGGGGCGGCGGAGGGATGGGTCCTGGATGGCGTGAGCGGCGCGATTCATGGCGTGGATGGGGCTCAGGCTGTCGGTTTGCTGTTCGTGGCCGCGATGCAGAATCTGACGGCCCCAGCTCCTCGCCGTTGATGTCCTCCCACTCATGAAATGAATCTGAGTAATCCGTCCGAGGGTGGTGTGAATGATGGGAATTGGAATGTTGAGGGTAAAAGGGCAGGGCCTGCTGCTGATGATGTCCATATTGAACATTCACACCACTTGAGCCCTCCTCTTCTGACATGGAAGACTCTGACGACCCTTGAGTTGTCGAAGTATGATCGATGGTAATGTTGATACTGCAACATACATGAGAAAACGAGCGCATAAAAACAATAACAACAACAGAGTACGAATTTCACAGCAGGTAACTGACGCCCCGGACAGACACCCTCATCGAAGAGACTCTCCATCGTCACATCAATTACTCGACAAAGTAATTGATTTGGTGACAAAGGCCCACACAGAGAATTTTTTATAGAAAACTTTGTCTACTTACGGCATTGTTTATTTGCTATCGAGATTGCGCGGGGTGAAAACCGATAACCAAGAAGAAAAAGACGACGCCTGGGTTGAGTTGAGTCCACCGGGAGCGAAGAGATGGGTAGTTGTGGATGTAAGCTGTGAGAGGTTCAAAGTGAGCTGAGAGTAACATATAGATGAAAATGAATCCGCTTCCTCGTGCAAGTTGGGATCCCGAGGGAGAGAGAACCCAACGAAATATTGGCTAGTGTTTCGACTCACAACCAATCCTCCCAACTTAATATTGGCAGAGTGTGTGGTGGGGAGGAGG
>Ga0307507_10005111_pt1 | contig 22037 bp, 17 predicted proteins | sample 7_EM_MG_FD_207223 | JGI IMG/M metagenome (GOLD analysis project Ga0307507, IMG submission 207223) | Populus trichocarpa ectomycorrhiza microbial communities from riparian zone in the Pacific Northwest, United States - 7_EM | ecosystem: Host-associated > Plants > Roots > Unclassified | place... | reverse complement strand
ACATCAGCCATCTCACCCGGCTGCTGCGGGTCGAACTCGGCCCGAAGATGGTCCGCGTGGCCACGATCGAGCCCGGCATGGTCGACACCGAGCTCCCCGACCACGTCACCGACCCCGACGCGTCGAAACTGATGGCCGACCTCATCCACGACATCGACGTCCTCCAGAGCGCCGACATCGCCGAGACCGTCGCCTTCATGGCCGCCGTGCCGCGCCACGTCAACCTCACCGAGATCACCGTCCTGCCCACCGCGCAGGCCGTCTGAGGACCGTCCCGTCGGGGTGGGGAAGGGCCGGCCGGGTGCCGACTCTCCGCCACCCCGGCACCATTGGTTGACACGACAACATGCGTGGTGTTTTGTTGACACGTCAACGACGTCACGTAGCTCCAGGCATGCGGAGGCCCGACATGAACATCACGGTGATCGGACGAGGACACGTCGGCGGCGGCCTGGCCCGCCTGTGGGAGAAGGCCGGACACGAGGTCCGGACGCTGGGCCGCGACGGAGGAGACGCCTCGGACGCGGACGTGGTGGTCGTGGCAGTCCCCGGCAACCTCATCGCCGAGGCGCTCCGTGGCGTGACCGGCCTGAACGGTCAGGTGACCATCGACGCGACCAACCTCTACGCGGAACGCGACGCGGCCTTTCCCTCCCTCTCCCACCAGGTCAAGTCGATCATCGGGGGCCCGACCGCGAAGTCGTTCAACACGGTCTTCGCCTCCGCGTACGACCAGATCGGCACCCAGCGCGTGACCCCGAGCAACCTGTACGCCGCCGAACCGGCCGCGAAGGACATCACCGCCCGCCTCATCACCGACGCCGGCTTCGACCCCCTCTACGTCGGCGACCTCACCCCGGGCGCCCGCCTCCTGGAGGACAGCTCCGGCCTGACCCGCGCACTGGCGGGCCAACTCGACGGCCCGTTCTTCTACCGGTACGGCAGGCCCGGCGAGCTGTAAGTACGGGGGGTCCGGGGGCGGTTCACGGCGCCGACTGGATGTCCCCCCGTGTGGACGACGTGATCGTGTCGCGGTGGGCGAAGTCGCCCGGGGGGATGCCGGGGTGGTGGCCGAGGGCGGTCGAGGGGGCCGTGACCGAGGGGCCGAGGGTGAGGCGGGAGACGATGCGGTAGCGGTCGCCGCGGTAGATCGAGTGGACGTACTCGACGGGCCGGCCTGTCGTGTCCGAGGTGAGGCGTTCGAAGAGCAGGGCCGGGGAGAGTTCGGGGACGTCGAGGAGTTCGGCCTCGGCTCGGGTGACGACCGTCGGCTCGATCGCCTGGACCGCCTCCTGGACGTGTACGCCGTGCTGTTCCCGGAGGTGTTCGTACAGGTCACCGGCCTCCAACTCCTGGGCGGACAGGGTGGGTACGAGGTCGGCCCTGATGTGCAGGTGCTCGATGGCCATCGGGGCGCCGTCGACCAGGCGCAGCCGTGCCACGTACACGATCTCGGCGGCGGGCGAGAGGCGCAGCCTGCGGCCCACGCGGGCGCCGGCCGGGATGGTGGTGAACTCCAGCAGGCGGCTCGACCAGGTCCCGGAGGCCTGAGGCGCCGTCATGGTCTGCTGGCCGGAGACGAGTTCCTGGGTGATCTTCGCTGGTGCCACGAACATGCCGCGGCCGTGCTCCCGCACCAGCAGCCCCGCGGCGACGAGTTCGTCGACCGCCGCGCGCAACGTCGGTCGGGACACGCCCAGTTGGGCACAGAGGGCGCGCTCGGAGGGAATCGCGTCCCCCGGGTGCTGCGACTCGACGAGGTCGAGGATGAAGTCGCGGACCCGCTCCCGTTTGAGCACCGCACCTGGCGCGTCGGCCTTCATGTCGCACTCCCTCATGCGCGGAATCCCGGGTCAACCAGTTTGACCAGTTGACCAGCGGTCGTCCGCAGTCGCCCTCTTGACCAGGGAAGTGTAACCACCACCCGGCACTGATCATCCGCATCCCGACCGATATACGCGCCAAATCCCTTCGCAGCAGGAGGGGTTGACGCGTGCATTGGTCTATGCCACCTTCATCCCCACATCGAGAGGTGAGCTGTCCAGTGGGCTTCACTGGTCAGGTGGTCAGTTCATGTCCTCCAGGGGTGAACCGTGCAGCTCCGTATGTTCGCCGGCGTGTCCGTGCTCGTGATGACGGCCGGGCTGAGTGCCTGCAGTAGCTCTTCCGATACCTCCGACTCCAGCTCCGGCGGGAGCACCACCATCGACGTCTGGCTGATGCGGGACAGTGTCTCGGCCCAGTTCCAGAACGAGTTCGTCAAGGGCTTCGAGACCGCCCACCCGGGCATCAAGGTCAAGGTGCAGATCCAGGAGTGGGACGGGATCGGCGAGAAGGTCACCGCCGCCCTGGCCAGCAACGACGCACCGGATGTCATCGAGACCGGCAACACCCAGGTCGCCCAGTTCGCGCAGAGCGGGGGGCTGCTCGACCTCAGCGACAAGGTCGACGACCTCGGCGGGAAGAGCTGGCTCAAGGGCCTCGCGGAGCCGGGCGCCTACGACGGCAAGCAGTACGGCATTCCGTACTACGCCGCCAACCGCGTCGTCATCTACCGCACCGACCTCTTCAAGCAGGCCGGCATCGACGCGTCCGCCATCAAGACCCGTGACCAGTGGGTCGCCGCCACCAAGAAGCTCAACTCCGGTGGGACACAGGGTATTTACCTGCCCGGCCAGAGTTGGTACACCCTCGCGGGCTTCGTCTGGGACGAGGGCGGCGACCTCGCCACCCAGTCCGGCGGCAAGTGGAAGGGCGCGCTGGACACGCCCGAGGCGATCCGCGGCATGCAGTTCTACGAGAAGCTCCAGGCCCTCGGCAAGGGCCCCAAGGACTCCGACGAGGCCAACCCGCCGCAGGCCGACGTCATGGCCAAGGGGAAGGTCGCCCAGGTCATCTCAACTCCGGGCGGTGCCACCGCCGTTATCCAGGACAACCCCGCGCTCAAGGGCAAGTTGGGCTTCTTCCCGATCCCGGGCAAGACCGCCGCCACCCCCGGCGCCGTCTTCACCGGCGGCTCCGACCTGGTCATCCCGACGGCGTCCACCAAGCAGGGCGCGGCCTACACCTTCGTCAAGGAACTCACCGGCGACGCCTGGCAGAAGAAGCTCGCGCTCGCCATGAGCTACGTCCCGAACAAGACCACCCTGGCCTCCGCGGTCGCCTCCGACCCGGGTGCCGCGGCCATGGCGGTCGGCGCCGCCGAGGGCCACGCGACGCCCAACACCCCGGGCTGGGCCGCCGTAGAGGCCAAGAACCCGATCAAGGACTACATGACGGCGGTGCTCACCGGGGGCGACATCCAGAAGAAGGCCGCCACCGCGTCCGACGCCATCACCGCGGCGATGAACTCCGGCTCCTGAACCGTCCACGCACCGGAAGGAGGAGCGTCGTGTCGGCCGTCCGAGAGCAGACCGCCCCCCGTCCCCCACTCGGTACCGACCCGCCCCGGCGCTCCACCGGACCGGGAGCGCGCCGCCCACCGAAGTCCGCCGGCCGCGGGATCTGGCCGTACGTCCTGATCGCGCCCGCCGTCCTCGGCACGCTCTATCTGCTCGTGTACCCGCTGGTCCGGGCCGTGGTGATCTCCATGCAGGACTTCGGGCTGCGCCAACTCATCCTGGGGCATGCGCAGTTCGTCGGGTTCAAGAACTACGGGACGCTGCTGGGCGACAGTCACTTCTGGGAGGTCGTGCGGCGCACCTTCCTCTTCATGGCGATCAACGTCGTACTGATCATGACGCTGTCCACGCTGGTCGCGCTCATGGTCGAGCGGCTCGGCCGGTTCGGGCGGACCACGGTGCTCAGTGCGCTCGTGCTGACCTGGGCGATGCCGGTGATCTCGGCGACCACCGTCTTCCAGTGGTTGTTCCACTCGGAGTTCGGCATCGTCAACGCGGTGCTGACGGGGCTGGGGTTCGAGTCCTTCGACCGCTATCCCTGGTTCGCGCACGGCCCGGCCGCCTTCGCGATCGTGGTCGTCCTCATCGTGTGGCAGTCCGTGCCCTTCGCGGCGATCACCCTGTACTCGGCGCTCACCACCGTCCCCACCGAGTTGTACGAGTCGGCGCGGCTCGACGGGGCGTCGGGACCGCGGATCTTCCGCTCGGTCACCTTCCCGATGGTCCGGCCGATCTTCCTGCTGGTGTTCTCGCTCGAAGTGATCTGGACGTTCAAGGCGTTCGTGCAGATCTGGGTGATGACAAACGGCGGGCCCGGTGACGCCACCACGATCCTGCCCGTGTACGCGGTGCAGACCGCCCTGTCGAGCCAGCGCTACGACCTCGGTTCGGCGGCCTCCATGGTCACCGTCGTGCTGATGTCGGGCGTGCTCGTCTTCTACTTCCGTCAGATGTTCCGCCAGGAGGACGAGCTCGCATGAGCACCACCCGGCCCCGTGTCCGCCGTCTGCCCCTGAACATCGCCGCCGTCGTCACGGTCGTGGTCTGTCTGTTCCCGGTGTACTGGATGGTCGCGACCGCGTTCACCCCGACCCGCGACATCCAGTCCGACAACCCCCGGATCATTCCCGGGAGTTGGACGCTCGACCACTTCCGTACCGCCGTCGGCGCCGCCGGTTTCGGTCTGTTCTGGCGCAACAGTCTCCTCGTCACGCTGAGCGCGGTCCTGCTCGCCCTCGTCATCGCGCTCGGCGCGGCCTACGCGGTCGCCCGGATGAAGTGGAAGGGGCGCCGGCAGTTCATGCTGATGGTGTTCGTCGCGCAGATGGCGCCCTGGGAGTCGCTGATCATCCCGGTGTACATCATCTCCCGGGACACCGACATGCTCGACCGGCTGCCGACGCTGACGCTCGTCTACTTCATGATGACGCTGCCGTTCACGATCATCGTGCTGCGCGGCTTCATCGGCACGATCCCGCCGGAGCTGGAGGAGGCCGCGCAGGTCGACGGCTGCACGCGGTTCAGCGCGTTCCGGCGGGTGGCGTTCCCGCTCCTCGCGCCGGGTCTGATGGCCACCTCGCTGTTCGGCTACATCACGGCGTGGAACGAGTTCGCGTACGCCAACTTCCTTATCATCAAGCAGCAGGACCACCGGACGCTTCCGGTGTGGCTGTCCTCGTTCCAGAACGTCTTCGGCACCGACTGGGGCGCCACCATGGCGGCGTCAACTCTCTTCGCCGCCCCCGCACTTGTGGTGTTCCTGCTGCTCCAGCGCCATGTCACCTCCGGCTTCGCGGCCGGCGCGGTCAAGGGCTGACCTTCCGCACCACCCCCACACGCCCCCGTCCCGGAGACGATCCATGCCCGCACTGCGTTCCGTGCACACCCTCGTCCCCCGTCCCACCAAGTCGGCAGTCCGGCCGGGTCTGTTCACGCTCGACGCCGGCACCGCGCTGCACGTCGGCGCGGGCGCCGAACCGGCCGCGGATTTGCTGCGCACCCTGCTCGCCCCCGCCACCGGGCTGCCTCTACCGGCCTCCCCCGACGGGCAGTTCGCCCTGACGCTCGACCCCGGGCTGGCCGGTCTCGGCGAGGAGGGGTACGGGCTCACCGTCTCCCCGCACGCCGTACTGCTGCGCGCCGCGCACCTCACCGGTCTGCTGCGCGGCATCCAGACGGTCCGTCAACTCCTGCCCCCGCAGGCCCTGTCGGAGTCCCCGCAGCGCGGTACGGCGTGGCTGCTGCCGTGCGTCGAGATCACCGACCTCCCCCGTCACCCCTGGCGGGGCGCGATGCTGGACGTGGCCCGGCACTTCCAACCCGTCTCCTATCTGCGCCGGTACGTCGACCTGTTGGCCCTGCACAAGATCGGCGTGTTCCATCTGCATCTCACGGACGACCAGGGCTGGCGCATGCCGGTGTCCGCCTACCCGAAGCTCACCGAGATCGGCGGCCACCGCGCCGAGTCCCAACAGGGCCCCGCCGGGAGCGACTTGTACGACGGTGTCCCGCACGGCGGCTCGTACACGCGGGCCGAACTCGCCGACCTGGTGAGCTATGCGGCTGCTCGCGGAGTCACCGTCATGCCGGAGATAGAGATGCCCGGGCATGTCCGTGCCGCCCTCGCCGCCTATCCCGAACTGGGCAACAACCCGGAGCGCAGCCTCGACGTCTGGACCCGGTGGGGTGTGTGCGACACCGTCCTCGGTGTCCACGACGAGGTCCTCGACTTCTGCCGTACCGTCCTCGACGAGGTCATGGACGTCTTCCCCTCGCCGTACATCCATGTCGGCGGCGAGGAGTGCCCCACCGCCGAGTGGACGCACAGCGTCGCCGCACGCGAACGGGCCGTGGCGCAGGGCCTGTCGAGCCCCGCGGAGCTGCACGGCTGGTTCCTCGGGCGGATCGGCGACTTCCTCGTGCGGCACGGGCGCCGTCCGGTCGGCTGGGCCGAGACCGGCGCCGAACTGCCCCTGGACTTCACGGTGATGACCTGGCGCGACTCCGCGCACACCCTGACGGCTGCCCGCCGCGGCCACCCCGTGATCAGCGCCTACCACCGGGCGACCTACCTCGACTACGCCCAGTCCGAGGACCCGCACGAGCCTGCGGCCCAGCCGGGAGGCGTGGTCGACCTGCGTGCCGTCCACGACCACGCGCCCGTACCCGAGGGCGCGGAACGGGCCGCCGCCGAGCGGGTGTTGGGGACCCAGGCCCAGTTGTGGACCGAGTTCGTCACGACACCCGAGCGCATCGAGTACCTCACCTACCCACGCCTGTGCGCCCTCGCCGACCGGGCCTGGAGCGGAGCGACCGACTGGGCCGACTTCCGTTCCCGGCTCGCCGAGCACACGGCCCGGCTCGACGCGCTCGGCGTCAAGTACCGCTCCTGATCGGTCCCTTACCTCCCCTGACCTGTCCCGAACCACCCCCGACCCTGTCCCGTTCCGGAATCACCCCACCTTCTGGAGAGGCACAACAATGAGATTCGCGAAGAACAGGCTGCGCGCCGCCACGTCCGTCGCCGTCGCCGTGGCCATGGGCGCCGCCGCGCTGACCGCCATGCCGTCCACCGCGAGCGCGGCGGGCGACGGACTGAGCGTCCAGTACCGTACGAGCGCCACGGGAGCCACCGCCGACCAGTCCGAACCCTGGTTCAAGGTGAAGAACACCGGCTCCAGCACTGTGCAGTTGGCGAACGTCAAGCTCCGCTACTACTTCAAGGCGGACTCGGCGAGCGCGAGTTACCGCTTCGCCTGCTCCTGGGCCGTCAAGGGCTGTGCCAACGTCACGGGCACCTTCGGCACACTCGCCAACCCGACCGCCACGGCCGACCGTTACCTGGAGATCGGCTTCACCTCGGGCGCGGGCACCCTCGCGCCCGGCGCCGATACCGGTGACATGCAGCTGCGCTTCTACCAGTCGACGTGGCAGTCGCTGAACCAGAGCGACGACTACTCCTTCGGCGCCTCCCAGACGTCGTACGCCGACTGGTCGAAGGTCACCGCGCAGCTGGCCGGTGCCACCCTGTGGGGTCAGGCGCCCGCGGGCAACGACCCGACGGACCCGCCCACCGACCCGCCGACCGACCCCCCGGCCACCGGCGCCACGCTCTTCGACGACTTCAACTACAGCGCCTACAACGACCCTAAGATCTCGGCGCACGGCTGGAGCGTCCGCTCCACCTCCGGCGGTCCCGGTGTCTCCGGCGCCACCTGGGCACCCGAGAACGTCACCTTCGCCAGCACGAGCGGCAACTCCGTGATGAACCTGGAGACGTCGACTGCGGGCACCGGCGAGAGCACCAAACAGACCGAAGTCGTCACCAACACACGGAAGTTCAAGAACGGCACCTACGCGGCCCGGGTCAAGTTCAACGACGCGCCCAGGTCCGGTCCGGACGGCGACCACCTCGTGCAGACGTTCTTCACCATCAACGACCTCACGGCCCCGATGGCGGACGACTACTCCGAGTACGACTTCGAGTACCTCCCCAACGGCGGCTGGGGCGAGACCTCCAACATCCTCTACACGACGTCCTGGGAGACCTACCAGCCCGACCCGTGGATCGCGGTCAACCAGCACACCGAGGGCCGACAGAGCTACAACGGCTGGCACGACCTGGTGCTGACCATCGACAACAACAACATCAAGTACTACATCGACGGCCAGCTCTTCGGCACCCACGACGCCGCGTACCTGCCGGAGCGGCCGATGTCGATCAACTTCAACCAGTGGCTGATCGACTTCGGCGGCCTGACCAGCTCCACCGCGCGGTCCTACGACGAGCAGGTCGACTACGTCCTGCACGTCAAGGACCAGGTCCTCACACCGGCGCAGGTGGCCGCCAAAGTCGCGGCGTACCGCGGCGCGGGCACCACGTTCGAGGACACCGTGCCCAGCAGTTGATCACCCAGGGCGGCGGGCCGCGCACTCGGCGTACAGCGTCCGGGTGTGCGGCACGCCGTCGCCTAAGCTCCGGGCCATGCGCGTAATGGTCTTGGAGGACGACCCCGAGCTGGGGCCCGTCGTCGCTGCTCGACTGCGGGACGCGGGGTTCGCGGTGGACCTCGCGTGCACGCTGGCCGAGGCGGATCTCAAGCTCTCCGTCAATCGCTACGACTGTGTCGTGGCCGACCGCTCGGTCCCGGACGGCGACTCCCTCACGCTGCTCGCCGCACAGCGCGCGGCGGGATCGGTGCTGCCCTTTCTGCTGCTGACGGCGCTGGACGCGGTCAGCGACCGGGTGGCCGGCTTCGAACACGGGGCGGACGACTACCTGGTGAAGCCCTTCGCCTTCGCCGAACTGGTCGTACGGGTAAGGGCGTTGTGCCGCAGGGAGCAGCCCTCGCGGCCGTCCGTCCTGCGGGCGGGAGACCTGGAGCTGGACCTGCCGCGGCGCCGGGTGACCCGGGCCGGGGTGCTGCTCAGCCTCTCGGCCAAGGAGTTCGCGGTGCTCGAACTGCTGATGCTGCGCGCGGGCGAGGTCGTCACCCGCAGCGAGCTGATCGAGAGCTGCTGGGACGAGGCGAGCGAGCCGATGTCCAACGTGGTGGACGTCCTGATCGGCCAGTTGCGCAGGCGCCTGGGACCGCCCGACCCGATCGCGACGGTGCGCGGTGTCGGCTACCGTCTGGGCGGCGAGGCGTGAGCCGCCGCGACACCTCGCCCGCCGTGGCCCGGCTGCGGCGCACCCGCCGCCTGATGACCCTCCTGTTCGCCTCGACGACGGCGGCCTGTCTCGTCGTACTCGCCGTGGTCGCCATCCGCATCGACTCCGCGTCCCGCCGCTCCGGCCTCGACCACGAGGTCGGCAGTCGCGCGGCGGGGCTGTCGCGGGCGGTCTGGTTCGACGCGGGCGTACTGCACCTGGAGCCGCTGCGCGAGGACGAACTCGCCCAGGGCGCCCAGGTGTTGGCCGTGCTCCAGGCGACGCCCGGGAAGACACCGACAGTACGGAACGTCGTACCGGGGCGTTCGTCGCTGCCCGACACAGACCAGCTGGACGAGATCTGGCACAGCGTCCTGGACGAGCAGGGAACGGTCCAAGTCAGCGCCTCCGCCGCCAAGGGCGGGCGACTACGGTGGGCGGCGGCTCCGGTCTGGGACGGCGACCGGATCGGGGCGGCCGTCCTGGTCGGCACGGAACTGGCGCGCAGCGAACGCGATCACGACCTCCTGGTGCGCTGGCTGGCCCTCGGCTGCACGGCACTGGTGTGCTGCGCGGCGGCCGTAGGACACCTCCTGTCCGGGCGGGCCATGCGGCCCGCGCTGCGCGGCCTTGACCAGCAGGAGCAGTTCCTGGCCGAGGCCGCGCACGAGTTGCGGACGCCGCTGGCGACGCTGCGGCTGGTGGTGGAGCGGGGCGGTTCGTCCGACGAGGCGCTACGGCTGGTGGACCGGCTGAGTCGGCTGGTCACCGGGCTGCTCGCCAGGGCCCGGCTGGAGTCGGGTGCGCAGCGGGTCGAACTGGTGCCACTGCGGCTGGACCAGCTGGTGGAGACCACGGTCGAGGAACTGCCGGACCACGGCAGCGTCACCGTGACTTCCGAGCCGGCGGTGGTGCTCGGCGACCCGGACCTGCTGGCACAGGCGGTACGGAACCTGGTGGAGAACGCCCAGCGGCACGGCGGCCCGGCCGGTTCACCGGTGGAGGTCACCGTGGCGCCGGGGCTGGTCACGGTCCGCGACCACGGGGACGGTGTACCGCTCGCGGACCGGGAACGCGTGTTCGCACGTGGTGTCACCAGGACCGGTCCAGGCACCGGCGCGGGCCTCGCCATCGTCCGCTGGGTCGCCGGTCTGCACCACGGCAGCGCCCGCCTCACGGACGCTCCCGGCGGCGGCCTGCTCGCCGAGCTGCGGCTGCCGACGGACGTGACCCCACCGTCCTCATCTTCATCTCATGAAGGTCCCGGCACCGTGGGCGCATGAACGTATTGCGCAGCCCTTTCCTCCTGGTCACCACCACCGCCGTGACCATCGGCGCCGTGCTCGTCGGCGCGAACGTGTACGGCGAGGCCTCTACGCCGTCCGCCCCCGAGGTGGCCGTCCGGGTCGACCAGGTCGGCTATGTGCGCGGCGAGACGAAACAGGCGTACGTCATGGGGTCCACGAAGGCGCTCGCGGGGGCGCGCTTCAAGGTCGTGGACCGGAAGGACAAGGTGGTCACGGCGGGTCGGCTCGGTGCCGTCACCGGCCACTGGAACGCCAAGTTCCCCTCCGTGCGGATCGTCGACCTCTCCGCGCTGGACAAGCCCGGCACCTACCGCATCGTCCTGTCCGGCAGCGCGGCCGGCCGCTCCCCCGCCTTCCGGATCGCCGACGCGAGCGAGCTGATGACCCCGCTCGTCCGGGACAACGTCCGTTTCCTGCAGGCGCAGCGCGACGGAGCCGACGTGATTCACGGCACGTTGTCCCACGGGCCCTCCCATCTCGCCGACGAGGACGCGACCGTCTACGCCGACCCGCACTACGACGAGGCGGGTGAGGAACTGCTCGACGAGCACCTGACCCCGACCGGCGTCAGGGCCGATGTCTCGGGCGGCTGGTTCGACGCGGGCGACTTCCTCAAGTTCACCGGCACCACCTCCTACTCGACCGCCGAACTCCTGCTCGCCGAGCGGGACTTGCCGGACATGAAGACGCTGTCCGCCGAGGCCGAACACGGGTTGCAGTGGGTGGACAAGATGTGGGACGGGGACAGCGAGACGCTCTACGCCCAGGTCGGCATCGGCGCGGGCAACGACGCCGTACGGACGGACCACGACGTGTGGCGGCTGCCGGAGGCCGACGACCGGCTCGACGTGTCGCCCGGCGACCCGGACTACACGATCAAACACCGGCCGGTGTTCCGCGCGAACGAGCCGGGCGAGCCGATCACGCCGAGTCTGGCGGGGCGGGTGGCCGCGGTGTTCGCCCTCGCCGCGCAGCGCACGGCCGACTCCGACCCGGACGGGGCGCGGGAGTGGCTGGAGAAAGCCGCCGCCGTCTACGACCTGGCCGACACCGACCACGACCCCGACAAGCCGCTCGTCACGGCCTTCCCGAGCGCGTTCTATCCCGAGGACTCCTGGCAGGACGACATGGAGTTCGCCGGTGCCGAACTCGCGCTTGCCGCACGGGACTTGGGTGACGACCGAGAAGGCGACTGGACCGGCAAAGCGGCTCACTGGGCCAAGGCCTACCTGGACTCCGACGTCAAGGGCACCCTCAACGTGGCGGACGTCAGCGCCCTGGCCCACGTCGACCTGGCCACGGCTCTGGACGGCGCCCGCAGCAACGGAGTCGGGGCCGGGGACCTGAACAAGGACCTGCGCCGCCAGTTGAAGGAGGGTGTCGATCGCGCCGGGAACGACCCGTTCGGAGCGGGCGCCGTCTACAACGACTTCGACGCCGTACCGCACACCTTCGGGCTGGTGGCCACCGCCCGCCTCTACGCCAAGGCCACCGGGGACACCCGCTACGCGGCCTTCGCCGGCCGGCAGCGGGGCTGGGCGCTCGGCGCCAATCCGTGGGGAACGAGCTTCGTGATCGGTGCGGGTGAGGTCTACCCGCACTGCCCGGAACACCAGTTGGCCAACCTCCGTGGCAGCCACGACGGGAAGGGCACGATCCTGCGGGGCGCGGTGGTCAACGGCCCCAACGCGGCGGACAAACTGGCGGAGTTGAACAGCTTCCCGACGATGAAGAAGTGCACCGCCGCCCCGCCGTCGGGAGCCTGGACCGACTTCGACGGCAAGGGCTCGCGGTACGTGGACGACGTGGGCGCCTGGCAGACGGTGGAGCCCTCGCTGGACTTCACGACGACGGCGTTGCTGGCCTTCGCTCTGACAGCGCGGGACGAGGACGCGTAGCCGAGTCTCTGAGGCTGCTCAAGTCGCCTGGCGCGCACGGGACATGGCGGTCAGGCTGAGCCCCATGACTGGAATCACGGGACTGAGCAAGAAGAACACCTTCGTGCTGACCATCCGGGACGCCGACGTGATCGCTGCGGCCCTGCGTCAGGCAGTCGCCGGGGCCTCACCCGAGGAGCGCCCCGGCCTGGAACGCGCCACCGCGCTCGTCGAGTCCACGGCCGCCGCCAACGAGGGCCAATTGCGCGCCCGTTGGGTACGGACCCGGCTGGCGGAGACCGGGTTCACCGGGGACCTCGACTCGGTCGCCGCGGTGCGTGCACTGCGCCAGGCGGAACCGCGACTGAGCCTGCTGGCCGCGGTGCACCTGCAGAAGGAGGCAGTGGCCCATCCCGAGTGATCCGGCAGCCCCCGGTCACGCGGGGAGTGGAGGCTGCCGGATGCGTGGGGCCGCTCAGGACGTGAGGTAGCAGGACTTGCTCACGTTGGGCAGCGGGTCGGAACCGAAGGCCGCCGTCGTACAGCTCGCGCCGCCGCTGAACGCCTTGTAGAGGAAGCGCCCCCGGGCGCCGTAGGCGACGGTCTGCTGGCCGCTGAAGCCACACGTGCCGTCTTCCGCAGAGCAGTTGGTGGCGTAGCCGACCGGGCCGCCGGTGGCGGTGTAGCAGGCCTTCGACTCGTTGGGGATCGGGTCGCCGAACGTGGCGTCGGTGCACGCGGTGTCGCCGGTGGCGGTGGCCGTGGTGAACGCCCCGTAGGCGCCGTACATCACCGGCTGTCCCGCCGCGGCGGAGCAAGTGCCGTTCTGGTCGGCGCACTTGGTCCAGCCTCCGGCCGGGGCGCCTGCGGGCGGCAGGTAGCAGGACTTGGCGACGCCGTCGATGGGATCGCCGAAGTGGGCGTTGGAACAGTCCACGGAGCCGTTGGTGACCTGGTGGACGAAGTTGCCGTTGGCGCCGTAGGCGACGTCACGGTTGTAGCCGGGCACGGCGCAGGTGCCGCCCTCGGCCGCGCAGGCGGTGTATCCGGGCGGGCCGCCCACATCGGCGACGTAGCAGGACTTGACCAGGTTGGCCGCCGGGTCACCGCCGAAGGAGTCGTTCGAGCAGGCGGTGCTGCTGGTCACGGTCTTGTACGTGTACGTTCCGGCGCCGTACGCCACCGAGCGGGTGCCGCTGAAGGAGCAGGTGCCGCCCTCGCCGGCGCACCGGGTGTAGCCCGCGCGCAGGGCGCCGGTGCCGGGTTCGGTGGGCGCCGACGGGTTGCCGAGGCCGCTGGCGGAGACGGTGTAGCTGCCGGGGGCGACGCCGGTGAGGTAGACGTAGGTGTCGTCCTGGCTGCCGCCGGTGATACCGGAGGTGGGCGTGAAGGTTCCGTTGCTCCAGACGGTCGCGCCGTTCACGGTCACCGTGATGTTGCCGCCCAGCTTCGGGACGCCGATACGGCCGGTGCTGCCGGACGGGCTGGAGAGGGTGGCCGAATAGGTGCCGGCCGACGGGTTCCGTGACCAGGACGCGTTGATGGCGCCCTGAGGTGTGGTGATGCGGCCCTGGGCACTGGTCAGGTCGCCCGGGTGCGGGACGAAGCGGTAGGCGCCGGTCGCCGACTCGGGGGCGGTGCCGAGCACGTCGAAGGTGAGCGTCGAGGTAGGCGCCGTGGACCAGCCGTGCGCGAGGCTCATGAACGAACCGCCGTACGCCAGGCCGCCGTCGGACTGGATGCCCTCCCAGAACGTGCTCTTGGTGCCGATATCACTGTCGAGCATGTGGCCCCAGGTGCGGCGGATCTGGTCCAGGGCGGTGAAGTCGTCGTTGGCGGTGAAGCGGGCGTTCAGCTCCATGCCACCGGCGAACGGCGAGACGTTGCCGCCCCATTCGGGGGTGGTGGGACCGTAGATGCCCCAGTTGTTGCCGAGCCCCGTGATGATGCTCTTCGACTTGGCGGTGGAGTCGCTCAACCCGTACCAGACGGCTAGGGAGTTGCCGTCCTGCGGATACAGCCCGCTGCTCGGGTTGTCCTTGTACATGCCCTTGGAGGCGTCCCACAGCAGGGAGTTGGCCGCGGTCTTGATCGCGGCGGCCTTGCTGTTCCAGCTCGCCGCAAGGGCGCTGTCACCCTCGACCGTGGCGAGGGTGGCGCCGCCCTTGAGGGCGCCGTACAGCAGCGCGTTGGCGGAGATGTTCTCACCGCCCTGGCCGACCCGGGCCCAGTCCTGGGTGCGGGTCACGTTGAGGAGGTTGTTGCCGTCGATCTTGTTCGTGATGAAGGTCATCCCGCGCTTGTAGTTGGCCCATTCGGAGTCCAGCCACGACCGGTCGGCGGTGTACGTGTAGTACGTGGACGTCCCCAACAGGGTCCACGTGTGGTAGGTGTCCGAGCCGGTGAGGTTGAACGGCGGCCCGGACCAAGGGATTTCACCCGCGGACGACTGCGCGTTGTACATCGTGGTGAGCGCGTTGCGGGTCGAGGTGAGGTCGTTGGAGTACGCGTACTGCGTGGGGACGGCGATGCCCATGTCGCCGGGCCACACCGTACGGTCGCGCTTCGCGCCGTCGACCAGGACGGAGTCGCCCACGCCGACGGTGGCGCTGTTGTCCCAGGCCGAGGAGGGCGGGGGCCAGGCGCGGCCCTGGTTGGAGGCGATGGTGTTCAACTGCACGGTGTACGCCCCGGCGTACCAGATGCGGTTGAGCAGGTCGTCGCTGGAGGTGAAGTAGTTGGGGTAGTCGGCCGGGTTGGACTTCCCTGGAGCCGCGGTGAAGTTGAGGCTGACGCCGTTGAGGTCCACCCAGCCCGAGCTGTCGAGGAAGACAGTCAAGTAGCGGAATCCGCCCCGGAGTTGGGCAGTGGGCACGGTGTACGTGCCGTTGGCGGAGGGCGTGGTGTAGAGGGCGCCGTCCTCGCCGTCGCGGCCGCTGCTGCGGTCGCTGTTGGTGCCCACATACAGGGACGACTCGCTGAAGGCCAGGCCGACGCGCTGCCCGCTGAAGCTGGTACTGCCGAATGACAACGTTACCAAGCCGCCGACCTCCTTCCCGAAGTCGAGCGTGATGGCCGACTGCGAGCCGGAGATCCGTGTCGCCTGCCCGTTGAGGACGTTCGTCGGGTTCGCGACGCTGCCGGAGGTGCGGTAGACGGCGGTCGGCTTGAGGGTGCGCGAGGTAGGCGAGTAGTTCACGGCGCCAAGTGCCGCCTTGGGAGCGGGCGTTGCGGCCGTCGGCGCCGCCCCGGCGGACAGGGCCGGGGTCACGGCCAGCGCGGCGGCCACCACCACGGTGAGCCCAACTAGGCGCCCTGGTCTGGGCTTTCGGTTCAGCGCTGGCCTGCGACGGCGCATGAGTGCCTCCCGGATCGGTGGGGGAACCAGCCGCCCAACTGGACAACCAGGCAAGTGAATCGATTCAAGTCGAGCAATCACAGAAGCCTGGAGTTTGAGGAGCGACGGGTGCGCGAGATGACTCGCCGAAGTTCGCACCGATGATGGGCGCCGGGAGAGCGGGTGTCAACCCATCGCGACAGCCGTCAACTCCCTCGAAAAAAGCGCGCCTTACGACATTGACAGGGTCGCACCAAGCCGGTTCACTGCGTCGAGGACGGTAGAGGTATGGACCATTGATCCAGAGCTGAATCCATTCACAACCGGCGTCCCCCCATCGTGAAATCGAGGCGAGTTCCGGTGTCCCTACGTAGCTTCGACATCGTTGTCAGAGTACGCGTCGCCAGACCGCGGTTCCTCAGCTTTCTGCTGACGGCCGCTCTCGCGTTCGTGGCGCTGGTCCCGGCCGCGACGCCGGCGTCCGCCGCCACCCAGGTGTGCGTCCTGGCCTGCGACACGCTCGACCCGTCGCAGGCACGACAGGAAACGTTTCCAGTACCGGACAAGACGCTCAACGGCCGGGTCGTCCGGCTCCATGTGTCCGACGCGGACGACATGGCGTGGGCCAGCATCGACAACGGCACGACCGGCGACGCGGTGTGGTTGGACCGGTCCTGGGACGGCGGCGCCACCTGGGACGGCCTGCTCGGCAAGGCGAGCATCCCTAGCACCTGGACCGGTACCAGGACGCTGATGTACAACATCACCGACCCGCGCGACCACAAGCGCGGCCTCGTACGGGCCTGCGGCGACGCGGCCGGCGTCGGCTGCACGAACTGGGTCTACCCCACGGTCTGCGACACCGTCTGCGACGGCACGAGCGCCGGCCAGGCGGCGGGCGACGACCAGCCGATACCCTCAACCACCCTCTACGGCCGCACGATTCGGCTCCACGTCGACCAGAAGAACGCGATGGCGTGGGCGAGCATCGACACCGGTGGCGCCGGTGACGAGATCTGGTTGGACCGGTCCTGGGACGGCGGTTCGACCTGGCCGGACGGCTCCTCCCTGGGTCGTACGAGCACTCCGTCCGGAGCGACCACGACCCGCACGGCGATGTACGCCGCCCGTGATCCGCGCGGTCTCCTCTACGGCGGGGCGGTCCGCGCCTGCGGTCGGGAGGCGAGCCACAACGAGGGCAGCTGCACGGCGTGGTACCGGCCGGTGCCGAGCAGGGCGCGTGCCGCGGCGGACGCGCTGATGTCGTCGTACGACCCCTACAACGGCTGGTGGCCCAGCAGTTGGTGGAACTCGGCGGCCACCCTCACCTCCGTCATCGACTTCGCGAAGACGACCGGCACGCACGACTACGACTGGATCATCGCCCGCACCTTCGACCAGAACAAGGGCGTCTTCCCGGCCGGGACGCGGAGTTCGGACGCGATCGAGGGCGACTTCATCAGCCGGTCGATCGACGACTCGGGCTGGTGGGCAATCGCGTGGATCGACGCGTACGACTACACACACGACGCGCGTTACCTCAACGAGGCCGTCACCATTGCCAATTACGTCCAGCAGTACTGGGACACCAGTACCTGCGGCGGCGGTGTGTGGTGGGACCGCGAGCGGACCTACAAGAACGCGGTGACGAACGGGCAGTACCTGTGGCTGACCACCGCACTGCACCAGCGCATCGCCGGTGACACGGTCTGGCTGCAGCGGGCGAAGACCTCGGCGGCCTGGTACAAGGCCAGCGGGATGATCAACTCCTCGGGGCTGGTGAACGACGGGCTCTCCTCGTCCTGCACCAACAACGGTTCCACCGTGTGGAGTTACAACCAAGGGCTGGCCATCGGCGCTTTCACGGAACTGTGGAAGACGACCGGCGACAGCTCGATGCTGACCACGGCACGGACGCTGGCGGATGCCGCGATGAGCAGTTCGCAACTGACCGTCGGTGGAGTGCTGACCGAGTCCTGCGACGTCGGCTCGGCGTCCTGCGACGACAACCAGAAGCAGTTCAAGGGCATCTTCATGCGGAACTTCGCCGACCTGGCACAGGCGACCGGCTCGACCAGCTACCGGACGTACATCCAGAAACAGGCCGACACCCTGTGGGCGTTGGACCGGTCCACCCTCAACGCCCTCGGTGAACGCTGGGCGGGCACGAGCCCGAACCAGACCGACTGGCGTACGCAGGCCAGCGCGCTCGGCGCACTCACGGCCGCCGCGGGCTGAACGCAGGGTGGGTGCCTGACACCTGGGTGAACGGCAGCCTGGTTGCGTTCCAAGGGCGCGACCAGGCTTGCCGTGCAGCACCACCCCTTCACCCGAGGAGCAGGCGATGAGCGTCACCCACAAGGACACCGTGACCTGGAACAGCGAGGCCCTCGACGAGATCGTCTCGAACGATGTGGGACGCCCCGTCCTGTTCACCAACGCCCGCGTCCTGACGATGGACCCCCTGATCGGAACCCTGCGCGGTGCCGACGTCCTGCTGGTCGGCGCCCTGCTGGTGGGCGTCGGTCCGGGCATCGTCACGGCGGCGGGGGACGACAACGCCATCGTCGTCGACTGCACGGGCATGACCGTGGTCCCGGCCGTCGTGGACACGATCGCCCTCGTCGGCGGACGCGGCCACCGCTCGGAGTACGTCGCGACGTTGACGCCGGGGAACACCGGCGACCTGCTCGTCGTACCCGACGCACTCGCCCCGGACGTGGCGGGCGCGGTGGCCACGCTGCTGACCCGGCCGGAAGAAGTCCGCGCCCTGGTGGCGGCCGGGAGGCCCGTCCTCTGGTCGGGCACGGACGCCCCCGGCCGCGCCACCGCGCCCGAGGCGGGCATCCCGGCCGCCCAGGACCTGACCGGCAGCCCGCGCGTCGGCGTCTGGATCGACGAGAACGACTTCCTGCACCAGGAGTTGACCGCCGCCGGCCGCTACGACGAGACCCGGGGTGGCCGCCCGCACGCCTACGAGGGCCGGTACTGGATCGACGGCGACCGCATCGACTACCTGGACGACCTCGGCTTCTGGGCCTTCGGCGAGTTCCGGGGCGAGGAGCTGCACCATGCGGGGTATGCAATGCGGCTCGGGCCGCGCGCTTGGTCGTAGCGAATCACTGGCCGCCACTCCCCCGGAACCCGGCGCGCAACCGGACCTCCGCCCCAGGGTCCGCTCGCGGATGCAGGTCCAAGGCCGCCAAAGCGGCGCCGAGCAAGGGCGGGTCCGTGCACACCACCGGGCGGACACTCGGCACCGCCCCGGTGAGGCGGTGTTCGACGTCGTCCAGGAGGGCGCGGTGGCCGGCGGCCAACACGCTTCCGCCCAGGACCACTTCGGGGTCCGGGGTGTCGTCGAGTCGGAGGCGGCGGAGGACCGTGAGGGCCATTCCCGCTATCTCCGCAGCGAGGCGTTCGACCAGTTCGGCCGCGATCTCGTCGCCCTCGTCGCGGGCCGTGAAGACCGCCGGGCAGAGTTCGCTCAGGCGGAGTGCGGGCAGGTCGCCGTTGTGCACGGCGGCGGTGACGTCGGCGATCGTGGGCAGGGCGAAGTGGGAGGTCACGGCCTTGGACAGGGCTGTTTGCGGGCCGCGGCCGTCCTCCGCTCTCGCCGCGTGCCACAGCGCCGACATCCCTACGTCGATGCCGCCGCCCCAGTCCCCCGAGATCCGGCCGAGCGCGGCGAAGCCGGTGGTGCGACCGTCGGGGGCGACGCCGACGCAGTTGATGCCGGTGCCGCAGACCACGCCGACGCCCCAGGGCCGGCCGGCGCCGGCGCGCAGGACGGCGTAGGAGTCGTTGTCGACGCGCTGGGTGACCGCCCAGCGGCGGGCGCCGACGGCCTCGCGCAACGCCTTGATCTCGTACGGCAGATCGGCCCCGGCGAGGAAGGCCGTGATGCCGTCCACCTCGACGTCGGCCTCAACGCCCGCCGCCGCCATCGCCTCGGCGCGCAACGCGGCCAGTACGTCCATCGCCGCGTCGACGCCTACGGCTTGCGGGCGGAAGCCGCCTCCTCTCGCGCGGCCCAGGATCGTGCCGTCCGTCCTCAGTACGGCCACATCGGTCTTGGAGTTGCCGCCGTCGACGGCCAGCAGCAGACCTGAACTCATCACGCCCACCACAGATGTGCGCGGTTGGCGGCGACGAGCTTCGCCGCCAACTCCTCGGCGACCGAGACCTGACCGACGAGCGGATGCGCCAGCAGTGCCGTGGCGACCCGGTCGACACCGCCGTGCAGGGCTGCTTCCAGGGCCAGTTCCTCGTAGGCCGTCACATGCGCGATGAGTCCGGCGAAGAGGGGTTCTACGGCCGTGACGGGCAAGGGAGTTGCCCCTTGCGCATCGATGCGGGACGGGACCTCGATGACGGCGTCGTCGGGGAGGAAGGGCAGGGTGCCGTTGTTGCGAACGTTGGCGACGCGGACGTCACCGGTGTCGGCCGTGAGGGCGTGCACCAACTGGACGGCCGCCTCGGAGTAGTAGGCGCCGCCGCGCTTGTCGAGCAGGGCGGGCTTCTCCGTCAGGGCCGGGTCGGCGTACATCTTCAGCAACTCGCTCTCCATGCCCGCGACTTGTTCGGCGCGGGAGGGCTCGGTGAGTTGCTCGCGGAGGACCTCGTCGTGGGCGTAGAAGTAGCGCAGGTAGTAGGAGGGGACCACGCCCAGCCTGCGGACCACGTCGAGCGGCATGCGCAGGCGGTCCGCCAGAGCCTGACCGTGTTCGTCGAAGATGCGCGGGAGGACGTCCACGCCGTCGACCCGCACGGCCCGTTCCCAGGTGAGGTGGTTGAGGCCGACGTGGTCCAGGGCGACGCGCTCGTGGTCGACGCCCAGCCAGTCGGCGAAGGTGCGTTGGAAGCCGATGGCGACATTGCACAGGCCGACTGCCTTGTGGCCGGCGTCGAGGAGGGCGCGGGTGACGATGCCGACGGGGTTGGTGAAGTCGACGATCCAGGCGTTCGGGGCGCGCTTGGCGACCCGTTCGGCGAGGTCGAGGACGACCGGTACGGTGCGCAGGGCTTTGGCCAACCCGCCTGCGCCGGTGGTCTCCTGGCCGATGCAGCCGCACTCGTGCGGGAAGGTCTCGTCGATGTGCCGGGCGGCCTGGCCGCCTATGCGGAGTTGGAACAGGACGGCGTCGGTGCCGTCGATGCCCGCGTCCGGGTCGGCGGTGGTGGTGATTTTCGCGGGGCTGCCCTGGCGGGCCAGGATGCGGCGGGCGAACGGGGCGATGACCGCGAGCCGCTCCGGGTCGGGGTCGACCAGGGCGATCTCGGTGACGGGTAGTCCCAACCGGGCGAATCCGTCGACCAGTTCGGGGGTGTACGTGGATCCGCCACCGACAACGGTGATCTTCAACCTTTGACTCCTGTCAGTGTGACGCCCTCGATGAAGGCCTTTTGTGCGAAGAAGAAGACGATGATCACCGGCGCCATCGCGATGAGGGTCGCCGCCATGGTGAGGTTCCACTGCACGGCATGGGAGGTCTTGAAGGTGGCCAGGCCCAGGGCCAGGGTCCAGTGGGCGGGCGTCTCGCCGGTGTAGATGAGGGGGCCGTAGTAGTCGTTCCAGGCGTTGAAGAAGGAGAAGAGGCCGACCGCGACGAGTGCCGGGCGCATCATCGGCAGCACCACCCGGGTGAGGACGCGGAGTTCGCCGCAGCCGTCGATGCGGGCCGCGTTGAGGTAGTCCTCGGGGACGGTGAGCAGGAACTGCCGGAGCAGGAACACCGAGAAGGCGTCGCCGAAGAGGGACGGGAGGACCAACGGCCAGATGGTGCCGGTGAGATGGAGCCTGGCCCACATCAAGTACATGGGGATGACGAGGACTTGGGGCGGCAGCATCATCATGGTGATGACGCAGAGGAACGCCACGTTGCGGCCCCTGAAGCGCAGGCGGGCCAGCGCGTAGGCGATGGGGACGCTGGAGAGCAGGGTGGCGGCGGTGGCGGCGACCGCGTACAGCACGGTGTTGACCAGCCAGGTGCCGACCGGTGCGGTGGCGAAGACCGTGCGGTAGTTGGACCACTGCCAGTGGTGGGGCCACAGGCTGGTGGTGAGGGACTGGCCGTCGGACATGACGGAGGTCAGGAAGATGAACACGATCGGGCCGATGAAGGCGCAGGCCAGGCCGACGGCGACGGCGTGTTCGGCGATCCAGACCAGGGTCCTGCGGCGGCCGGCCCGGCCGCGCGCGGCGCGGTGGGGCGAGGCGGCGCGGGTCTGTCGGGCGGGTGCCGGGGCGTAGGTGGTCGTCATAGCGGCGGCTCCTCGGTGCGGAGGATCTCGACGTCGTACGTCATCGCGGTGACTCCTCGATGTCGAAGCCGGAGGCACGGCGGAGCAGGACGACGGTGAAGGCCATCGACACCACGAAGAGCACCACGGCGAGGGCGCAGGCATAGCCCGCGTGGAACTGGTTGAAGCCGGCGATGTAGAGCTGCTGGGGGAAGGTGAGGGTGG
>Ga0307507_10005110_pt1 | contig 22038 bp, 4 predicted proteins | sample 7_EM_MG_FD_207223 | JGI IMG/M metagenome (GOLD analysis project Ga0307507, IMG submission 207223) | Populus trichocarpa ectomycorrhiza microbial communities from riparian zone in the Pacific Northwest, United States - 7_EM | ecosystem: Host-associated > Plants > Roots > Unclassified | place... | reverse complement strand
TTAAATTATTAAAATTTATTATTAAGTGGTTGTTAAGATATTAAAGTGTGATTTTTCCATTTTTTGGTGTGTTTTTGAAGTGATCAGCTCACCCGTTTGACCAGCTCACCCGTGAAATACGTTAACAACTCTATAAATGTCTATTAAGTTATTATCTTAGCCTAAGCACCCTAACGCTATAGATATTAATATAGGGACCTTAGGATACGCTCTACTAGGGTCCCCTAAATAAAAATAACGCATTAAGCTAGGCTTTTACTTTAAATACAGAAGCAAAGATTACATCTTAAGATACTACTCCATCCCTATACCTTAACACAACTTATAAATAGCTAACACTAACAACCGTTTACTGCATTAATCCTCTAGTTACTATCCCTAATATTTACCTAGTTCCAGCCCTATATCTAGTAAGCACTACTTATAAGGATAAAGCCACAACTAATATTCTATAGAAATCCCGCCCTAATTACCTCTAAAAAGAAGGTCCTAAAGCTAAGTCGCTCTCTAAAATAGCGCTGTCTTAAGATCTTGTTAAATACTCTAGATATTATAAACTCTAACCCTTAGGATTACAGTATAACTATTAACTGTTATCTTTAGCAGAATAATTAATAGGCTAATACTTAAGTCCTAATTAACATAGGAGCTAGTGGCATAGGATTTATTAATAAGATCTTTATATAAGATAATAGTTTTACTCTAACCCCCCTTAACTAGCATATTAACGTATTTAGATTTAATAGTAAACGTACTATCTTAGGCTATACTACCTATATAGTATTCCTAAAACTCTAATACCTAAACTACAAAGAACTAATTAAGCTTTTTATAACTACCTTAGGTTACCTAGTAATCCTTAAATAACCCTGGATAAAACTATATAAGATAACCATTAATTAGGATAGCCTTAAGCTTCTATTTACCACCTCCTATTATAAGCAGAAGTATCTTATAACTTACTACTTAGACCCTAAACTAAAATCTAAAAAATCTACTAGAATCTACTAGTCTAAAATTTCTACTAATATCTACCCTATACTTAAAAAGTCTACCTAATTCTACTAATCTAAGAATTCCACTAAATTCTACCAACATAAGATTTCTACTAACGTCCACTAAGAACCTAGAAATTACCCTAGAATATATAAACTAACTCTAACTACTACATCCTAAACTAAGTAAAAGCTTAAGCTTAATATACAAAAGTACTAAAAGAACTAGTATTCTACTATAAAAAGGATACTTAAAGAACCTAAACCTAAATCTAATACTAACTCCATACCTAATACTAAACCTAAAACTATATAAGAAACTAAGGATGACCTAAGCTTGCTTAACACCTTAGATATCTATATAATTAGAGCTACCCTATTAGCATAACTTACTAAGAAACCTAAATATACAATCTTCGCTATTATAATAGCCGATATTAAAAAGGCCCTAGCACTAAAGAAGCATACTAACCCTGCTATAAAAGTACTAGTATACTACTATAAGCACCTAGAGATATTCTTATAAAAGGAAGCTAATAAATTAGCAGAACACTAACTATATAACCATAAGATCGTACTTAAAGAAGGAAAATAGTTAGGATTTAAACCCCTATATGGAATGTTCTAAAATAAACTTAAAGTACTATAAAAGTACTTAGATAAGCACCTAAGTAAAGGATTTATTAGAGCAAGCTCTTCGCCTATAGCTATAGCTATAATCTTTGTTAAGAAACCTAGTAGTAGTCTATACTTCTATATAGACTACTAAGCTCTTAACGCTATTACTATTAAAAATTAGTACCCACTCTTATTAATTTAAAAGACACTAAACCAATTAAGTAAGGCTTACTACTATATAAAACTTAACCTTATCTATGTATTTAACCGCCTCTATATTATAAAAGGAGATAAATAGCTTACTATATTCCATACTAGATATAGACTATTTAAATACTTAGTAATGCTGTTTAGCCTTATAAATGCCCTAAGTTTATTCTAATACTTTATAAATAATACCCTATAACCTTATCTAGACATTTTCTATACTGCTTATATTAATAACATCCTAGTATATAGTAATAACCTAACTAAACATAAGAAACACGTTAATCTTATTTTAAAAGCCCTATATAGAGCTAGCTTATAATTAGATATAGATAAGTATAAATTTTATAAAACGCAAGTCCTATACCTTAGACTTATTATTTTTATAAATGGCATATAAATAGACCTAAAGAAAATTAAAGTAATTATAAACTGGTAAAACCCTAAGAATATTAAGGACGTAAAAGCCTTTATAGAATTTACTAACTTTTACTAATAGTTTATTAATAACTTCTCCGCCCTAGTTTTACCCCTTATAGCTCTAATCTAAAAGGATAAAACCTTTATCTTTAATAAAAAATGTAAGAAGGCCTTTGCCTATCTAAAAGTTATATTTACTACTATACCCATACTCTAATACTTTAACTTAAACTAAAAGAGTATTATAGAAGCTAACTCATCTAACTATATTACTAGAGGTATTCTATCTTAGTATAATAAGGAAGAAGTACTATACCCTATAGCATACTTCTTAAAATAACTAGATCTAGCTAAATATAACTATAAGATCTACAATAAGGAATTATTAGCCATTATTAGATATTTTAAATAATAGCGACCTAAACTAAAAGGTTCCAGATTTCTAATTAAGGTCCTTAGCAACTATAAGAACCTATAGTACTTTATAACTGTAAAACAGCTAAGTTATTATTAAGCCTACTAGTTAGAATATGTAACGGGACTAGCCTAGTTACAGTAGGAATGTCTCGGTAAAACACTCGACAGATAAATTCCGACGCTTTAATCAAATTCTGCCAAATTCTACCAAGTCAATTAAATTCTGCCAAATTCTGCTGACTCAATCGAATTCCACCAAATTCCACTAATATAATGGAATTTGGTTAAAACCTATTAAAACCCGCATATATATATACCCACGCGTCTGCTGCTAAGACTCCTAAATATTTAGTTATAAGCTTCCTATGTTCCTTTCTCTTCTTTATATAACGTTTTGTACTCTACAAGAGCTATATACCCTTAGATTTAGATAGAATTTATATTGTTCCTTTAAATCTTTCCTAAAGCCTCTTCGCGCCTTTATATTACATTACGTTAAAATAACTACTATTAAAATGGCAAACGAACCTAAATCCACTTTGATAACTATAAGTATTATAACCCTAGTTAGGGAACAGTTAACCATAATGCAACAGTCCTTTATGGACGCCTTAGCTTAGTAGCGGGCTGCACTGAAAGCCCAGTATTAGCAATTAATAGAAGCACTCTATAAAGAACTTCGCAACGTTAAGGCACTTATGTTAGAGACCCTAACAATAACACCTATAAACAAGATTAAAATAATTGTATCTAAACCTGGCCCCTTAAACGTAAACTCTAAACTAGTAATAGTAACTTAACCTATAGCTGTAATAAATTTAATACTCGCTATAAAATCCAAAAAGCTCCCTAATCCTCTAATGTTTAATAGAAATAGAAATAACCTATATCCCTTTATAACTAAGCTCCGTCTTAAACTTTTAATAAACTATAACTAATACCCTACTAAAGCCAGTAAGGTTAGCTACGGAATGTCTTATTTAAGCAAAGACACTGTATATACCATAGATCCATTCTTCCGTAATAGCACCTTTATTAATTTTAAAATCTTTATTTCTCTGCTAGAATGAACATATAATAACACTAGCTGTAAACATATAGCTATTACTAAACTTAAAAACTTATAATAATGGAACCAAGACTTTACTAGCTTTTTTTTTGGAATTTTTAGGCCTTATTAGTAAATTGGATTGGAATAAAGCCGCTAGAGTTGCTGCCCTTTAATGGGCTATCTTGGATAAGATTAGAGCCTAGCTAGTAAGTAGAGAACTGCCAAAAAACCTATCCAAATTTGCTATAATATGTTAATAAATTAATGAGGACCTTTAATATAACAAATAGACTTATTTCCTAAAGTTAACTATACCTCACACTTAAAATTATACGAAACTAGTATATACCCTAAATTGCGATCTGTCTCCGAAACCTAAAAGCCCTATATACAACCCTATAGACTTTAATGCCGCTTAATCCTATATACCCTTAGGAACTAACGAATAAAGAACTTGAGCCACAAATAGAGAATACTTTGGATGCGGTAAAAAAGGATATATTTAAAAGCATTATTAAACTTACCCCTTTAAAAAGGTCCGCCGTAGTTCCTCCTATTTCTTAAGTTGTACTTATTCCTTAAATTATACCCGCTTTATAAATTATACTTGGACGCTATAAAGCACCTTGCCCTTAGTTAACTCGGAAAACAAATTATCCTAAGGCTAAGTCGCGTCTTAGGATAAAAAGTGGAAGAGTATAAGTGTCTAGGCTCTTTTAGCGCTGATATACGGCATAACTCCCTTAATATACTTGGTGAAATTTAAATACTTAGAAAATAGAAGGAGGTATAAATCCTAATAAATAGTGGAGCTACTAGCATAGGCTTTGTTAATGTAAACTATACAAAAACTTAATGCCTAAATTTAAAGAAACTTAATAAGCCCTAAGGCCTATAAGGCTTTAATGGCAAACCCTTAATATATAGTGAAATAACGCACTACGCCCTAGTAAAAATGCGGGTGGGCGAATACCTTAAATATATCTCCCTATTTGTTACACCCTTAAAGCAATATAAAGTTATACTTAGATATAGATGGCTAAAACAACACAACCCTTTAATTAGCTAGGTTAAAGAAATACTAAAGTTCCGTATAACCTATTATTAAAGTTATTACTTGAAAAACCATTTACCCTATAAACATGCACACGACTATTTGAATTTGTTATAATATAAATTACCCTTGCTACGAACCTTGAGCTAATATAATAAATCTATAACTACCAATTATAGTAAAGAATGTAAAGATATTTTATTAAAACCTCTTAAATTTTATATAATATAGGCCGCGCCCTTTATCTTATTAGCAAAAAGACAAGATTATAAAATCTTTACTATAACTATAGAAGATATTAAGAAGGCACTAGAACTAAAACAATATCCTAATCCTTAACCTCTTGTACCTAAAGAGTACTATAACCTAATTAACGAATTAAAAAAATGATTTGTAAACCAACTAGCCCCATACTAAGATAAGCATGATTTTAAGATAGAACTTAAACCTGGTATAACACTAAAGTTCGGTCCGCTATATGGTATGTTATAAGAAGAACTGCTTATAATGCAATAATACCTTAACGAGCACCTGGAAAAAGGATTTATTTGTCCTAGTTAATCTCTATTTACCTTGCCTATACTGTTTATTAAAAAGCTAGAAGGAGGCTTAAGATTCTATGTTAATTATTAAGCTCTAAATGTAATTATAATTTAAAACTAATATCCAATTCCTTTAATTTAAGAGACGCTTAACTATTTGGCGAAGGTATGGTACTTTATAAAGCTTAATATAGTTACCGCCTTTAATAAAATCCGTATACGTGAAGGAGATAAGAAGTATATAGCTTTTTATATATAATAGGGACTCTTTAAATACCTAGTAATACTATTTAGCGTAAAGAACGGTCCTAGTATATTTTAGTAATACGTTAATAATACGCTTCGCGAATTCCTTAATATATTTGTTACTGCGTATATTAACAATATCTTAATCTACTTATCCTTGCTTTTAGAATATTAAAAATATATTAAAATGGTCCTTAAACGCCTATAAGATGCGGGCCTATAATATAATATTAAGAAATATAAGTTTTACGCATCTAAGGTTATATACCTAGGCTTAATTATATCCTATAATGGAATTAAAATGGACCCTAAGAAAGTTGCTGCAATTATAAACTGGAAAAGCCCTAGTAATGTATAAGATGTTTAAGGATTTCTAGAATTTACAAATTTCTATTATTAATTTATTAACTACTTCTTGGAAATTGTCTAGCTATTAGTAAACCTAATAAGAAAAAATATATAATTTAAATAGACCGCTAGATGTGAACAAGCTTTTAATAACTTAAAATGTTGCTTTATAACTACTCTAATTCCCACTTACTTTAACCCTAACCTTAAATATACTGTTAAAATAGACTTGTCTAATTATGCACTAGGGGGAGTGTTATTGCAATATAATAAAAACGGCGAGCTATGTCTAGTAGCCTTTCTCTTCTAGAAGCTTGTCTCTGCTAGATTAAACTATAAAATATACAATAAAGAACTGCTTGCGGTTATTAGATATTTTAAATAGTGGCGCCCTAAGCTTAAAGGATTGTTGTTCCTAATATGCGTGTTAATGGACTATAAGAACCTGCAGTACTTTATAACTATAAAGCAATTAACGCAGCGCCAGATTTATTAGACTAAATACCTCTTATAATTTGATTTTAAGATTATATACTAACTGGGTAAACTTAATTAGAAGCCTAACGTATTAATATAATAATTATAAGACCTACCTGTAAACGCTTTAGATAAATGGATTATAAATTAATTATAGATCTTACTGCCCCCTAAATGCTTTAAAAAACTACGCCCTATGTTCCTAGATACGGAACTTAAAAGAAATAAATTGGAAATTAATAAATAGGAAATAGAAATTAATAAGCTAATAGAATACAAATATAAGAATAATATATAGATAATTAATGTAATAAAAGCGATTTAAATAGGAAAATGATAGTATAAGGATATTATACTCGCCAAATGTAAAATCTGAAATAATTAATTATATTATTAATAGAAGATAGTAGTTCCAAATTCCAAACCTTTACAATTTAAGATACTTAAATTTGTATATAACTCCCCTATAGTAGGATATCCTAGCTATATAAAGACTTATAAGATCGTTTAATAAGTATATTACTAGCCTATAATATATAACTACGTACAAAAATATGTTTAAGTATACAGAATGTGCGTGCGTGGAAAGACCTCTTATATAAAGAAGTAAGGAGTACTTTAACCGCTACTAGTTCCAATGTAAAGATAGCATAATATTTTAATTAACTTTGTAGTCAACTTGCTTAGCAGTAACGGGTTTATAAATATTATAGTAGTAGTTAACTGTTTTATGAAAATGCGATATTAGTAGCCAAATGTTTTATTAAGTATATCTTTAAGCTACACGGACTTTTTAATATAATAATATCTAATTGCGGAAGCTAGTTCGTTTTAGACTTCTAGTAAGCTTTATATAAACAATTAAGTATTTAAATATAACTCTTAACTATATTTTATTTAAAGATAGATAGCTAAACCGAAATTGTAAACGTGATTATGGAATAATATTTATAAATATACTGCTCCTACCTGCAAGACAACTGGGAAAAATGGCTTCCTTTAGCTAAGTTTACCATGAATAATATAATAAATATATTAATAGGCGTGACGCTGTTTTATGCGACCTACGGACAAGACCCTTAACTTGGATTTAAACTATAACCTAAAATTAACATAATAGGACCCATAATTAAACGGATTTAGTTAATTAATGTATATAACTTCGCTAATTGAATAAAGCAGTTAACGGAACTATTATAAAGTGAATTAACGTACGCTTAAATGTTATAGGAATGGTATGCAAATAAAGGATAAGCTCTTGCATGGGACTTTAAGGAAGGTAATATAGCCTACCTAAATATATAAAACCTAAAGACTTAACAGCCCTTAAAGAAACTTAATTAGAAGTTCGCGAGCCTATACTAAATTAAAAAGAAACTGAGCCTGTACGCCTATAAGCTTAAACTGCTAACTAAGATAAAAATATACCCAACTTTTTATGTAAGCTTATTGTAACCTTTAAAAGATAATCCTATAATTTATGAAGTGCTGCCGCTACCTTCTATAATTGTTAATAATAGTAACGGTTCTTACTTTATTAACTTAATTAATGATATATAATGGAAATTATAATCTAAATAATTTAAACTTCTTATTAAGTGGAAAGGATATAAAATATAAACCTGGAAAACCTATAACTAGATTAAGGCCGACGCGCCTACCTTAGTAAAAGAATTCTATGAAGACTATCCTTTACGGCCTACTCTGGCTGGATGGATATAATATAAAGGTAAACAATCGCTACTTAATATAAATACATAAAATATAATAGCAGGAAACTTGAAATTAAAAAGAACTTAAAATATATTATAACGCTTATAACGTAATAAGTTATAAGTCCTTAACTAAATTAAATTATTTTGGACCTTTAGCTAAAGGGAGGAGGTACTGTAATAGGACTAGCTTAGTTACAGTAGGAATGTCTTAGTAAAACACTCAATAGATAAATTCCGACGCTTTAATTAAATTCTGCTAAATTCCACTAACTTGATCGAATTCCACCAAATTCTACTAATATAATGGAATTTAGTTGAAACCTATTAAAACCCGCGTGCATATATGCCCACGCGTCTGCTGCCAAGACTTCCAAATATTTAGTTACAAGCTTCCTATGTTCCTTTCTCTTCTTTACGCAACGTCTTGTACTCTGCAAGAGCTATATACCCTTAGATTTAGATAGAATTTATATTATTCCTTTAAATCTTCCTTGAAACCTCTTTGCGCCCTTATAGAATATCTGTCTTATTTTTAATTTTTAATTACATACTGCTTAGGCGTTTAAGGTTAAAAACCTAATGCCCTAACCTAATATTTATAAAATATACTAGCATAGGAAGAAGCGTGCGCCTACTATAATTAAACCCTACTTCGCCCTAAATTATTTAATCCCCTAGCTAAAGACCTTATAGTACACGTCCTTAAAATAACTAATTAATTAATTAAATAGATTATAATTAATAAATACCTAAATAACGAGTTTATTTAAGAGACACTTAAGCTAATTTAAGATAGTATTAGACGCTTTAAAAAGATCTCTCTAAGTAAATATAAAGCTTGTAGAGACCGCTTATACTACTAAAACTGCCTAGTTATACCTAACCACAATAAACTTAAGCTTAAGTTTCTTAAATATGTATATAACTTACTAGTAGCCAGCCACTTAGGCTGTAGAAAAACCCTAAAACCACTTTAATAGGAATACTACTGGCCAAATATATATAATATAATATAGAGGTACGTCTCTAGCTATTATACCTACTAATAAGCTAAAGCTTTATATGAGACATATAATAGCTTTTTAAAGCCACTACCTATTCCGGACTAAAGATAGAAGAATATCTTAATTAACTTTATTGTTAATCTCCCCGTAAGAAAAGGCTATGTAAATATTATAGTAGTTATAGATTAACTATCTAAGATAAGACACTTAATCGCCTGCCCTAATATATTAATACCTACCGTTGCCTAACTGTTCCTAGATTACGTATAAAAACTCCATAAACTTCCTAAAACAATTATCTCTAATAGAGGCAGCTAGTTTATTTTAGCGTTTTAGAAGGAACTAACTACCTAACTGTATATTAAAGTACTATTATCTATAGCATATTACCTAAAAATGGATAGTTAAACGGAATATATAAATGCTATAATGGAACAGTATATTTAGATATATATATATATAATATTTATAGGATAACTAGATAGATTGGCTTGCATTTGCTAAGTATACTATAAATAACTCTATCTTAGAAACTATAAAGGTCTTCCCATTCCTAGCTAATTATAGTTAGCACCTATAAATAGGCTTTAAACCCTTTAATAATGTTCCTTACCTAGCTTATTAGGCCTTATAAGTTATAAAAGTAAATAAATTTATAAAAAAGATAGAAGAACTATAAGAGTTCCTTATTAATAAAATAACATAGGCCTAATCTATCTATAAAGTTGTAGTAAATAAGAACTAAACCCTAGCACCAGCCTACTAAGTTAGTAACTTTGTCTAGCTAAATATAAGAAATCTAAATATAAAACAACCTATTAAAAAACTTAATTAAAAGAACGCTAGCCCTTATGTCACGGAACCTGACCGCAGGGGCCTCTATAGGAGAACCCCGTGCTCTCGCGTACACCTCGCGTACAGCTTATGTCAGCTACGCGAGGGTATATCACCTCCTTACGCCCTTGACCCTTACGATCGATCGCGCAACGTCTTATAGACTCCCCAAATACATACGCTTTGTAGCCATTGCCCGCGTTCCGTGACATTACGTTGCGCCTTTTTCTTTACTAACGCTTAGCCTATAACCAATTCTAAGTCTCTACGATACCGCAGATGCTGCCAGAAGTAGCGTGTCTATAAGTCACCTTACTTTATACTCCCAAAGAATTAATAATAGTAAGACGAAATTCCTTACTAGCCACTATATTAAACTTAAAGAACAACCTAATACCTATATTAAAACCACAACACTAATTAGTCCTAGGAGGATTTAATTTATTAACCCTAGCCTTAACCCCTAAAGGGAAGCCTAGTGGCTTAAAAGACTACAATAACTATAAGAGGGACATTAATAATGTCTTATCCTTTATTAACTACATAACCATGGATAAATAAGCCGAAGGGCTACTACCTATTAAGATTAAAATATAAGACGCCAAGATATTTATAAAAATGGTAGCATAAGAACCTAATAAATACTACCACCTTCTACAGAACTACTATCTAAAGCTTACACGAGCTAAGATGCGTGCTATCTAAGATTATAATATTATCTAAGACCTACAAGCTTATAAGGCGCTCGCTAATAACATACGCTAAGAGATTAAAAATGACCTCCACGCGTCTAAACACGACATCCAACGATTAAAGAAGGCCAAGATTATACTTATTGCTACAGTTACCAAGAAAGAGGGTATAATTAAATACCTATAATCTTAGCTTAATAAGCACATTTATAATAATACTAGACACCTTTTTACTATATATAATGCCACCTAAGTCTCTACGTCCCTGGCAACCTTACCTACTTAACGCTTAACAGAAGGTTAGCGCCAAGTAGCTTTACCTAACGGGAACCCCTACTACAGCAGCAGTAATAACAAAAGCCACAATAATTAAACCTAAACTACCACTATAGGGTCTAATATACGCTACCCCAATCCCCTAATCTTTAAGGGTAACCGTAAGGAATATAGCTACTAGAAGATATAAACCCGTAAGAAACTAGCCTAGAGCGCCTACCTTTTCCCTATAGAAGATACTAAGATTGGCTATATTATTGGACAAACAAAGGGCATCCCATTTAATAGGCTTTTCGCTTAATAGGAGACTAGCAGTCCCTAGAAGTAGTAGTCCTACTAGGAAGTCCTCAATAACCTTAACTAAATATACCGCGACTATAACCTAGCGGCCACTAGTTAAGCTAAACTACGCGCCCTAAAGATAAGTCCTACTAAATTATTTGACAAGTTCTATATTAAATTCTAGAAATACACCAGAGTTCTCGCCTAAGACGACGCTAAAGACCAGAAAGATTTCCTTAAAAAAGTCACTTATCGCCTTAGTTATACAGCCGCTAGCCACAACTATAACAACATTTACAATATGGTAGCAGCCCTACGGAAGATTAAATAATGGCTAAACTAGATTACTACTGCAAACCCCCACCCAAAGACCTCCCTATAGAAGCCCTCCGGACCTACTAAACCACTAACGCCTACTACCCTAAGCAATACTACTGGTCCTAATATCAACCTCTCTATACCAGCCTTCCCGAAGAAGCTACTAGACGGAGAGCGCGAGCTACTCCAGAAGCTAAGGCGTTACTATAGATGCCATTAAGAAGGCTGTTATAGCTATAGCCCAAACTACCTAATAGCTAGGTTTAGCAGCCACTATTAAACACCTAACCCTATACCCCGGACACTAAATACGTCGCTACGCGCCGCTACCGCATAAGACGAAGATGCAGCAATGGTAGTAGAATTAGACGCGGAAGCAGAAAACGCAAAGTCCTAGCCCTAAGTCATAGGTTAGGACATTCCGACAATAGAGGGATCTATATATTAGCTTGCTTAATAGATAGCTTAGTAAGAATAAAAGGATAGAAGCAAATAGTCTTACCTATAGAGGAAACTACCGCTAAAAAATAATATAAAACCCATTCTATAATTAACTGCGGAGCTACTAATAAATTTATAAATACCTAATTCGTGCGCACTTATAACCTACCTACCTTACCCCTCGCCAAAGCCCGCGCCCTACAACTCGCTAACGGTAGTTATACTGCATAAAAGATTACCTATATAGCACAACTCTACCTAAATATAAATGGACACTAGGAGGAGCTCTAGGCCTATATTATACCACTTACAAACTACCCTATTATCCTCAGAATAAACTGGCTTAAATAATACAACCCTGCCATTAACTGGCAAAAGAGAGAAGTAACCTTTAACTCTAAATACTGCAGAGAGACTTACCTAGGGTATAGCCTAGCCGCCTCTATCTACTCCCTAGGATATTAACCTAGGGAAACCTTTATTACCCCACCTATAACTAACTGCCACTATATAAGCGCCGCGGCCTTTTACCATATAGCACGTAGGAAAGGCTGGACTATTGCTATAGCCTCCTAATCACAACTATATAAGCTTAATAAAGATTAGGACCATATCCTTTATAGTAATAGAATAGACATAGTTAACCTCCTAGAAAATAATGCCCCTATAGAACTCTATAGACTTTCACCCTTAGACTTTAAGAAGTTTATAAAGCTTAAAAAAGGACTTACTAATAAGGAACTCTACAAGCTTCTCCCTAAGAGATACCATGACTTTATTAACGTATGCTTATAAAAGAGCGTAGATATACTCCCCCCACATTAACCTAATAACCATGCTATTAATATTAAATAAGGAAAAACACTACCCTATAAAAAACCCTACCTAATATTAAAAGACGAACTCCTAGTTATTAAAAAGTATATTAACAAGCACCTTAATAAAGGGTTTATTTATCCTAGTATATCCCTAGCAGCCGCCCCTATCCTCCTTACTAAAAAGCCAGGAGGAGGTATTTAATTCTATATTAACTATAGAGGACTTAATACTATTATAATCAAAAACTAATACCCTATACCACTTATACGCAAGACCCTTAAATGGCTTAGCTAAGCCAAAATTTATACTAAACTCAATATCATTACCGCCTTTAACCGCCTCTAAATACAGGAAGGTAATAAATAGAAAACTATATTCGCATCGCGCTTCGGCTAATTTAAATACACCATTATACCTTTTAGCATATATAACGGCCCAAGCAGCTTCCAAAGCTACATTAATAATGCCTTATAGGATTACCTTAATAACTTCTACTCCGCGTACCTAGATAATATACTTATTTATAGTAACAACCCTTCTAAGCATACTAAGCACGTTCAAAAGGTCCTACAGCGCCTTAAAGACGTAGGACTTTATATTAATTTAAAGAAGTGCGAATTCTTAGTTATAGAAGTAAAATACCTTAAACTAATTATTACTACTAAGGGTATCTATATGGACCCTAAAAAAGTATATATAATCACTGGATGGCAAACCCCTACCTATATTAAGGATGTATAAGCCTTCCTTAGTTTCGCCAACTTCTATTAAAAATTTATATACAACTTCTTAGGTGTTATAGCACTACTTATAGCAATAATGCGAACAAAGGGCCTTTCTGTAAAAGGAAGAAAAATATATCTACATTTTATCTAGACGCCTAAATATAAAAAGGCGTTTTAAGACCTAAAAGATATATTTACTAAAGCACCTATCCTAGCTTACTTTATACCAGGACAACAACTCTACCTTAAGACTAACTCCTTAGACCACATTAACGCGGGCATCCTCTTCTAGATAGGCAACAACGGTCTCTTCTACCTAGTCACATTCTACTCATCTAAGCTTACACCACAAGAATGTAACTATAAGATCTATAATAAGGAACTCCTTGCAATTATATAAGCGTTTAAGGAATTCTAACTAGAACTCTTCTTAGCAGAACCTAACTAGCCAACTAAGGTCCTTACGGATTATTACAACCTTAAGTACTTTATAACTATAAAATAACTAAACCAACGCCAAGTATGTTAGAACGAGTTCCTCTCTAGTTTTAACTTTAAAATCGCATATAGGCTAGGAGTATAAGGTACTAAGCCTAATAGCCTAACACGCCATTTACAAGACCTTCCTTAGTTAGAAGATAACCTTTATAATTAATTCCAATAACAAACAATCCTAAAAGCATAAAATTTAGCCCTAGGTATACTACCCAAGACAGAACCAACCGCCCCTTAGCTTTATACTATAGAACTAAAGTTACCCCCTAAAATTAATAAACTTATTACCGCAGCATATAACACCCCTGTTAATCCATTACTATATTAACTAATTGCCGCAAAGATTGCCAGTACCTATATACTACCTACCAACCTCCAAAGCTTAGGCCAGATTAATATAACAGCCTTAGAAGTAAAAGAGAACAGGCTCTATTATAGAGGCCGTTTATTTATCCCTAACTTAGAAGATCTATAACGGCAACTAATCTAAATAGCCTATAACCTCCGATTAAGCGGCCACCCAGGCAAAGAAGGAACCTATAAGCTTCTCAGCCAATACTACTTCTGGCCTAAAATAATAGACTTAGTTAAACGCTTTATAAGCGCCTACCACAGCTATAAACGTGCTAAAGCATTTTATATAAAGTACCAAGGACTGCTATACCCTCTACCAGTACCTATATAACAATAGGCAGATATCACTATAGATTTCGTTATCAACCTACTACCTTATAAACAATATGGCCGAACCTATAAGAACATCCTTATAATAATATACCAACTTATAAAAGAACGCCACTACGTCCTAACCAAAGGCGTAGCCATAAGCGACGTTGCCAACGCTTTCCTCCACAAAGTCTACCAACTATATAGGTTACCTAACTCTATTATGTCTAACTAAGGCACGCAATTTAACTCTAATATATAGAGGCGGATCTGCCAACGCCTTAGTATCTCCATTAAGATGTCTATATCCTTTTACCACAAAACTGCGGGACAACCGGAAAACGCTAACACTAGTATAAAGGCGTACTTATAACAGGTAGTTGCCTATAGTTAAGATAACTAGGTAGACCACCTTTTGCTAGGTAAATTCGCAGCAAACAACTACATCTTAGCTACTACAGGACTTACCCCGTTCTTTGCGAATAAAGGATATTACCTATAATCCAGTATAGAGCTACCAGAGCCTATTAATAAAAAACTGCTATATAGAAAACGCCTTAAGATGCTACTTGCCGATTAATATGCAGACCGTATAAAAGACCTACTTAACTACTGTAAAGGAGAGATGGCCTAGGCCTAAGTGAAATAAGCTTACTTTACTAACCGCTATAGAACACCACCACCTAAGATACGTGTTAGCGACTAGGTATAGTTAGATACACGTAATATCTCTATATAGAGACCTATAAAGTCACTTAATTATAAGAACCTTAGCCCCTACTAGATTAAATAAGTTATTAATAGAGGAGCTATATACAAACTAGAGCTCCCGCCTACCTTAGCCACCCACGGGATATGGCCCGTGTTTTACCCATAGCTACTATACCTTTACCAGCCTAACCCTCTACTAGAATAAATACAGCCTAAACCCCCACTAGTACTAATCCAAGATAAGAATAAAGACGAGAACTATAAGGAGTGGACTATTAAATAAATCATTAACTCCAAATACTTTAGCAAAGGCAGAGGACGGCGGCTCTACTATAAAGCTACCTACACAGGATTTAACATAGATCAGCCAGAATAGCAACTATAGGAAGATTTTAAAAACGCAAAAGATCTAATTAGCGATTTCTACTACGCAAACCTACAGAAACTAGGCCTAAGCAGAGATTTCGTACCTAATCCCCTATAGGAGCCATCACAGCTAAATTATTGTACATTACCGTTACGTAACTACTCTAATAAGATGTTAAGGAACTTTAACCGCCAGTTAAAGTTGTCTAATTGGTTAGATTCTAGACGCTAAGGAGAAGTTAACTAATTAGGATTTTCCATCCCCGGGATAGAAAATCACTATTGGCTCGCTTGCTACTAGCGCCTTAGCAACACCCTCACACCTTACCAAGTCCCTAACAGCCTCCTTCCCCTCTATAGCCCAGTACCTTTGCATAGTAGTAACCTATAAGCTTTAAGTTAGAAGCACCTATACAAGCCCATTATACCTGTAACGATATTCCTTCTTCTAGATACCCCAAGCATTTCCCCCTACATGTACATAGCAACCACAGCGTCGCCGGAGCTCCGCCTTAATAGGAGGGGGGGTAGTGTTACGGAACCCGACCGCAGGGGCCTCTATAGGAGAACCCCGTGCTCTCGCGTACACCTCGCGTACAGCTTATGTTAGCTACGCAAGGGTATATCACCTCCTTACGCCCTCGACCCTTACGATCGATCGCGCAACGTCTTGTAGACTCCCCAAATACATACGCTTTGTAGCCATTGCCCGCGTTCCGTGACACCTTATAATGTTAAAAAGGTTATCTTTCCTTATACCTACCGACTAAAGCTCCCTAATATGGTTAAAATCCACCCTATATTCTATATGTTAGTCCTCTACCCTACCGCCCCTATATTAGACACCCTGCCTAAATATATTTAAAACCCTCCCTTATTAGTTAAAGTAGATAGTAAGGATAAGTACCTCGTTAAAAGAGTTAATAATATTAAGTACAATAAACGGAAATGTAAATATATATACCTTACAAAATGGAGTGGCTTTATTAAGCCCTTATGGGAACCCATTAACTCTACAGGACTTATATAAGCTGCAGAAGACTTTTATAAACTCCACCTAGAACTACTATAGCCCTATCTTGTAAAAGCTTAAGTTTAAATAGGGGGTACTGTTATAGGACACCTCCGTAATACCTTATATACGTCTACCTATTTCTATTAACGCAGCAAGAAGAGACCGACCGCGAGACGGCAATCTACGGCAATCTGCCGCATTCTGCCATATTCTACTAAGTTTACTAAATTCTACTAAGTTCTGCTAGGACCGCTACTTAAATCCTATTCTACTCTATGTATATATTAACTAAGCAACCAAACTAACAATATATACCCTTTCCTCCCGTTTCCTTACCTTCTCTCCTTACGCAATGTCTTAACTTTATTACGCAGTTTATATACATAGCTTATTAATGTCTACTTCGCTATATATTATTACCGCTTATACTTACTCCGTGACACTTGGTAAATATAAGCCAGTCTATTTAGTTATCCTATAAATATAGTATATATATCTAAATATACTATTCTATTATTCTATTTATATATTTTATTTAAACATCTATTTCTAGGTAGTATTCTATAGATAATAGTACCTTAATATAGAGTTAGGTAGTTAGTTCTTTCTAAAATATAAAGATAAACTAACTACCTTTATTGGAGATAATCGTTTTAGGGAGTCTATGGAGTTTCTATATATAATCTAGAAATAGTTAGGCGATAGTAGGTATTAATATATTAGGGCAGGCGATTAAGTATCTTATCTTAAATAGTTGGTCTATAACTACTATAATATTTATATAGCCTTTACTTATAGGCGATTAATAATAAAGTTAATTAAAATATCCTTTTATCTTTAGTCTGGAATAGGTAGTAGCTGTTATATATCTGTATAATTACAGCACCTGGTGTACCAACCGCGTGTGTACGCGTTCGGTGCACTAACCACGTGCTTACAAAGCACTGACTAATTGGGGGAGACGCGTCAGTATATAGACTACGTAGTCTACTTCAATAGAATGGATAGTTACTATCCAAATGAGCATACAATACTATACGTATTTCGTGCCCCTGGATACGACTCACTTGTATTATTAAGTTGATACAAACACTAATTAGTAAACGCGCACAGATTAGCAATCACTCAATACCTCCCCCCCCCCGAGCGATATACGACAGCGACCACCCGTTTATATCCTAGTACGACCTGCTATAAGGTCGGAAGTTGGGTATTACAGACTATATCACCATCTCTGTATACTTATTTAAGTCTTAGTACGGTTTACCGGAAGTTTATAGACGCGAATATAGACCTTTACGGAACCCCTTATTCTCACCCCCCTCAAACCTTAAACCTCTTTAGACCTCTTATGGAAACCCCCTACCCTTCCGCGAACTATTACGGACCCATTAATCGCCTTTACGGACCATTATAAGACCTCTTCTACCCGCTATAAGCTATTACCACCCGTTATAAGCTCCTTTTGACCCGTTATAGCTTATACAGACATCTTACGCTATATAATATGGCAGATATAAGCAAGCAAATTAACAAAGGTTAAGAGAAGTGGAGTTTGGGAGTCAACCTTACGTCTATAAACAACGTTAACAACTACATTAAGTTTAAAATCCTTAAATACGGACATTTTAAGTTTATAAACAACAACCTATGGGAGTAATACAAGGAAGACTTTACAGACTTTATAGAAGCTATTTTTAAGGCTTGCAATCTTACAACTATCTATAACCTATGAACCCTCCTGCGTAACCAAGGTGTATGGGTTAAAAAGGACAAGCGAGTTACTATTGCACGGTCTCTATACAACACACTATGTAAGGAGGACCAAACAGAATGGATTAAAGAGTAGATTCTAGATTATATTAAAACTAGCAAACTCTTTACCTCCTTTAAACTTAATAGGATCTCTAATCTTATAGCCAACCCATTTAACCAAATTCGCCCTATAGACCTAAGTGGTTTTAGAATTAATCTTACGGACCAGAGCATACCTAATATAAAAGTTATGGACTGTAATACCCCTGCAAACCAAAATACGGACCAAAACCCTTCTATTACTTAAGTTATAGATCCGCGAACCACCTAAGTAAAGACCTATAGTAAGGAGCTAGCTAACCTAGCTAAGCTCTATACCGATAAATCCAAGTACAGCGGTAAAAATAACAACTTTGACTTTAAACTAACTATTTTTACGGACCTCTATTAGAAGGCTAATATTCCTAAATAGGAGTTTAGCCAAGCCTACTCTACTATGCTACGCGGCCTAGCCCTTAACCACTATTACACTAACCTTAAGAGCAACCCCCTTGGTATTCCCTTTGATAAGCTATATAAAGATACACGTAACTACTTTAAAGGGCCAGAATACAAGCATGATATCCTTATATAATGGAATGCGATTAAGTTATGGACCGTAATTAACAAGAACACCAAAAAATCGACTATAGAGTGCCTGCAAATTCTTATTAAAGACCTTCGGCACCTATAGCACGGCCTTAATACTAAGCTTTGAACAGACAACTTCCTACACAATAAACTTATTACAGCCTACTAGAAAGTGGAACCCTGTAAATACGCCTATTACAAGCCTACAGACACCTTAACTGGTCTTATTAATAATTTACGGTCCTCTATTACAATATACAAAGTTTTAAACCCGCTAGGCAGTACTTAAGCCTTTATTACGGACCTATAAAACCCGCAAACTAACTTAGATGCCTACTTTACGGACCACCGCTACCGCTAGCAGTACCCGTATCAACCAAGTCCTACCTGTAACCCCTATAGCAACTCCTATACAAAAGTATACCCCCACAGACAAACCAGCCAGAAGTGCTTTATATGCGGTAAGGAAGGATGTTAGTCTATAAGGCATACCTAGGAAGAACGCGATAAGTCTAAAAAGAGATTTAATAATCGGATTAACTAGTTTATCTTAGACTATAAAGGAGAGGAAGCGGAGGAGTCTCTTAACAAGTTAATAGAAGCCCTTATAATTAACTTTAACTTAGATACTTAAAAACAGGAGACCTTAAAGATATTCCTAACTACTTTTAGACCTTTTACGGACGGCTAAGCCTTTAATATTACGACCGTATTAGCCAACCGCTTCTTTGTATACTTAATCACACCTAAAAACTAATCCGCAAGTACATCCGTTGAACCCGTTACGGACGTTATAGACCACAAATAGAACCCATTTATATATATTACCATAGAACGCTATATCCCCAAAGAATTCTATAGCGTTATAATCAATATAGGTGCCTCTAAGAAGTCTACTATAGGTTACGGACAATACCTTACATACAAGACCACCACAAACGACAATATAAATATTAATACTATGCAAACTGGGGCCGTAAATGTCTAATTTAGCATTGGCTCAATCGCATTAATTAGATTAGTTGCAGTTAAGACTCTAATTAGCCTAGTTAACTTCTATATAGTAAAAGCGGACACCCCTTTCCTACTCTGCCTTGCGGATATAGATAGGTTATAGGTCTACTACAATAATGTTACGGACACCCTAATTGGCCCCGCTATTACCCTAGGAAGCAAGCATGTCACCCTACTAATTATATAACGATTCGGACACCCGTTCCTTATATGGGGAGAGACTTTATGGACCTACATTTAGGAATCTTTTAACTATAACCTGTGTTATCTTACCAGTACTAAAATCCACTGCCTATACCACCGTTTTAGCCACCTATTAGCTGAAAAGCTGTATAGAGTCCTTAAACGCTCTGGACATAACAATGTTAATAGGAAGGCAATTAACCACCTAACTAAATACTGCTCCTTCTGCCAGAAATACGGACGTTCCCTAGGCCGATTTAAGTTTACTCTTTATAAAAACCTTAATTTTAACCACTTAGTATATGTAGATATTATGTATATTAACGGCAGCCTAGTATTACACATAATTAACAAGGCAACCTGCTATTAAGCCGCCCGTTGGTTATAAAATATATCCATAAAATACATTTGGGATATTTTACGGACCTACTGGATTAATATATATGTTGGATCCCCTAAGTATATTACCTACGACGCTGGTAGGAACTTTATTAGCAAGGAATTCTAATAATATGCTACGGCTATGGCTATTTTAACAAAAGCCGTTCTAGTTAAGGCGTATTAGTCCATTGGGCTTGTTAAGTGAGCTTACCTAGCTTTATGGAGAGCCTACTAAATTATTATGGACGAGTATAAGGACATCTAAAGGGAACTGGCTTTATAGATGGCTGTAAAAGCCGTTAATAACACCGCTAGCCCTAACGGACTAGTACCCACCCTCTTAGTTTATGGAACCTACCTAAGGATGGGCAACCTAGACCCTCCTACCCCGTCCGTTATGAAGCGAGCAGCTATAATACGGAAGGCAATGGCCGAAATAGTTAAGTTACGGGCCAAGCAGGCTGTCAACAGCGCTCTATACTACCGTAACAGACCTAACACGACCTTAGTTCACGACCTTCTACTTAATTCTAAAGTCCTTGTATAGCGGGAGAGTAGCAATTAAACCAGACCTTACTATTTACTAACTGTAGAAAATAAAACATACTGTGTATAACTTCCTAACGGATTAATAAGGATTAGAAGCATATCTGTAAAACCCTATTTTTAGTCTAAAAACACCTGTAATGTTGAACCAGATAAACTGGAAGCCCCCGTTAAACTAGATAAATTAGAAACACCTATTAAACCAAATAAACTAAAAGCACCCCTACCTACTTTGGAAGACCCCTGGAAACTTACTAAACCCGCTAAACCTGCCGTAAAGCGTAGTTAAGGACGCCCCTAAAAGCACCCTATAACTAAGAACCCCGTAATAGAGAATTACCTAACCTCCGTAGGCATATCCGCAAGATAACCTCCACCTACAGGTATCGGAGGTCGGGGTTAGGCTTGGCGTAACCTCGGGTTACGCACGACCCCCCAAGGTCCGCGACATATCGTCCAAATATCACCCCCCCCCTTGGGTGGTGGCCCCTACTTTTCAGACGCGTTTTTGAGGCCTAGGTTAGTACTGGGTTAGTATAGAGGTCCTCGTCGCGCGCCTTTAACCTTATCGTCGCCTTAACAATCCCATTTTCCAACCCTCTGCTGTTTTTGTGCCCGTGCTGGCTCCTGGCTCGCGCGGGGCTTCTGATTTTATATAGAAAGGCCTGCTGTAATTCTAATTCTATAATATAGAGCCCTCTTCTTCTCCTTCTCTATTGATATTTACGCGTTCGGTAGCTTTATTTACCTATGCCGCGCTTACGCGTCTGCCCCCTTACCTCTTGCGGATATAGA
>Ga0307507_10005109_pt1 | contig 22043 bp, 9 predicted proteins | sample 7_EM_MG_FD_207223 | JGI IMG/M metagenome (GOLD analysis project Ga0307507, IMG submission 207223) | Populus trichocarpa ectomycorrhiza microbial communities from riparian zone in the Pacific Northwest, United States - 7_EM | ecosystem: Host-associated > Plants > Roots > Unclassified | place... | reverse complement strand
CGGCCGCGGCCGGCCCCGGGGGGGGGGAGTCGGTGACCGAGTCGGTGGCCGAGTCAAGGGGCAGGTAACTGAGTCGGGTGGAAAGACGACCTGACTCAGGTCGACAGGACTACACCAGCTCCGTAAAGAACGCACCCGCCGAATATTTCGAACTTGCTGTGGAGCTATCAGCGCTTTCTCATTCTCTAAAGGCACTGGATACATTTCTTGCAAGCCAAAGTAAAGAACGCGCATCGTTCCATAAAACATCCGTTCTATACTCTACTCTCCACACGTGCCATGCTAAGCTCAGCTCACTCCAATCTACCCTTGAGGAGTTCATGAAAAAGAGCGAAGGGAAAAAGTGGTACCGAAGCGTTGTGTGGCCATTTAAAAAGCAAGAACATGTCCAAACTATTGCAACTCTTAACCGGTGCATGCAAATCTTCCGCTTTTCTCTATCCATCGACGGGTAGTAAGGTCAGGTCCGTCCCTTAATCCTAAGTTCTTAAGCTTACTCTTTAAGCTTACTCTTGTCTAAAACCGAAGAAGAGGTTTCTGCAATCCACCAAACACAGTTGGTTACCTCAGAAGAGGTGACAAAGATTCTGTCTGTAGTCGTAAATATGAAATGCACCTTCTAGGATTTGGGAACACTATACCATAGTGAGATATCCACTGACTGTATTATGTTATTTAATCAGCACGAGCGAAGCTGAGTATATTCAATAGGTATTCATAGTGAACTGACAGATATTCATAAAGTTAAACTAGGTAATTAAAAGAATTCTGTTAAAGTAGTGATTTTGGTGCTGATGTTACCTAGACGACGAGCGGCAGAAACTGTTGGATTGGCTCGGTAGCTCAGGTGATCCTTCAACTAATCATAATAATGCTGTGAAAAAGCGGGAACCGGAGACTGGAGACTGGTTTCTGGAGTCAGACGAGTTCTATACCTGGGTGCGGTCTCATGGTTTTCTATGGCTACACGGTATCCGTGAGTATATGGTAGCCTCTCTCCGCATCGAAGGTAACTAACCGACTCTCGCCCTCTCCAGCTGGATGCGGAAAGACAGTTTTGTGGTACGAAACTTGAGACACCAGAATCTCTAACTTTATTCCATGGCTAATGAATACCAGCTCTACAATCATAGAAGTTGTGAAAGGGGTTTGTTTTGAAAGTGCGACCTATAAGCTAGCATACTTCTATTTTGATTTTCAGAACACCAAAAAACAGAACGTGGATATATTGATACGCTCACTGTTAAGGCAGCTCTGTGCTGGCGAAGCGCAGCTACCACAAGGGGTTCAGACAATGTATGATCGATACAAAGGGGCCGGACTTAGGCCGACTGTCGAAGAGCTAAATTTGGCTCTCCTTTCCCTCATTGACCATCTGGGAAAGGAGATATATATCATCATGGATGCTCTAGACGAGTTCCCAGAGAAATTCCGGGACTCCAACCGGCAAGAATTGTTAGATTCAAATAAAGCAAATGGTGAAACACCCGTCTCAAAACCTCCATGTCTTGGTAACTAGCCGTAATGAGGCTGACATCCGGACTACTTTGGGTGACCTTGCGGGTGAAGGTATCCCCATTCAGAGTTCAAAGGTAAATACCGACATCAGGTTGTTTGTCCAGACTTGCCTTAAAAAACATCCATTCCGCAGATTGCCAGTCGGCGTCAAAAAAAGTATTGAGGTAAGGCTTGGGGAGGGGGCCTGTGGAATGTGAGGATATTCTAGCATCTTCGATGTCCATACTGACCATTCCTTGAAGGTCTCGCTGGGTTGTCTGTCAATTCGACACTCTGAAGAACTGTAAGAATGTCAACGCCATAAAAAAAGCGCTCATAGAGCTGCCAAAAGATCTGGACGAAACATACTCACGGATATTGGCGAACATTCCCGGAGACCATATCGAAGACGCACGATCTATTTTACAGTGACTTGCAGTTTCAGAAGTAATCTCTACGAAAATAGTGTGGATACGACTAAAATGCCACAAAACTTGCAGGGAGCAGGCGGCAGCCCGCTCAGGTAGCCCCCTTGTAGCCCTCCCGAGCTCAATGCCAATTACGGGCTTAATGCAAATTTACTTTGTATACAAATTTTACCTATGCACAACCGTGCATCTCTTTAATAACTTAATAAAATTAAATAGTTTTTTAAATTATAACTTTCCTTAATAAAATTATTTAATATTTTTTTAAAATTTTAATAAAAATTCTTTAGCTTTATATATTTTTAATTTTCAATTAATAGTATTTTTTAAAGGTCGCCACTATTCATACACCCCCTAAATGATACACGTGCACCCCCCAATTAATACGCATACACCCCCTACCTCATTTGGTTTAGACGCTCCCTCATTAAGTTAGAATATCATGTGCGTTTGACTTGTTTGCGCCTGCATCACGAAAATCAAAGTGTGCGCCATGTAAGTTTTATGACTGCAACATCACGATTAAGTCTTAATTTCAGTTATAGTATAAGTAGTAGAGTCTAAATTGGAACGCGCCTAAGTCAATTAATTGGATTGCGCAGTGCTTTATGAAGCGTCGCGCAAACTAATTTGGGTGCTGCCGCCTCCGCGCCCACGCCCGCGCGCCCGCGCCGTGCGCCCGGTGGGACCCAAATCAACACCACTTCTTCGCATCCAAGAGCTTACAATTATAGAGCGTCGCGGCGGTCGGCCAATTAACTCTACAACTGGCTCTACAATTGCTAATCGCGTCGACAGATCTACTCATAGAGAGCCCTCAGCATTTGAGCGAAATACTGGGGCTCGCACTTTGATTTTCGCGATGTAGGCGCAAACAAGTCAAACGCACGTGATATTCTAACTTAATGAGGAAGCATCTAACTTAACGAGGAAGCATCTAAACCAAATGAGGTAGGGGGTGTATGCGTATCAATTGGGGGGTATCATTTAGGGGGTGTATGAATAGTGGCGACCTTTTTAAAATTATTAATAATTATATTATATTGGTTTTTTTTAAAAAAAATTATATAATATTAAATTATAAAATAAAGTAGTGAAAATTAAATAGCTATTTAGTTTTATTAAGTTATTAAAGAGATGTACGGTTGTGTATAGGTAAAATTTGTATGCAAAGTAAATTTGCATTAAGCCCGTGATCGGCATTGAGCTCGGGAGGGCCAAGTGCTTGCTCTTGGCGCGTTGGGCGAGTTATATTTCATTTACCCTGACCTCTCCCTCATCGGATATGCAGGCTACCACTACTAGGATCTATCCTTTATCTACAGAATTGCGATTGTAAACCATTACATGCACGAAGTTCTGCCTCGTTAAGGCCTGTGGTGTTCCCTTTGTTATCAGCACCGCTGTACCACCTTTCCACCTTTCTACCTTTCCATCGAGTTCCGCTTACGAAAGATAGGAAATAATGCCCACAATATTCCTACCGAAAGACTCATTGACATACCGAGCTTTTGTCGTTCCGCTTCTGGTCGCTGCGTTAAACACGCCTGGTGCTTGCGAATTCTTGTCAACCAAAATCATATTTTATGTACTTTGTCTCAGTTGCCTCTTAACTTATGACTAATTACCCTCTTTCTTGATCGTATGTCTTATCAAATGTCTCATTACCTATTTCTATTACCAATTACCGACTGAATGACGATGTCTACAGTGGCAACTGTAGATCGTCGTCGTCAGCCTATTTGCCACCTATCTGGTGTATATAGTGAGGCTCTAGAGTCTCTCGTAATAAGACAGAGTTCTCATTCTTGATCTTACAATTGACTTCCAATTGACAAGTCTCCATTTGCAGTGTCCGCGTAGCATATATCAATTTTCATTTCTAGACCTTTTGAAGTTAACAAAATTGGCCTCTGTAGTCCCTCTTTTCCTGTCCCATCCCAGTACCTTGAATTTTCTCCCTTTTTTTTTAAGTTTTTCTTATCGCCTTACTTACTTCGCGTTCTTATCATCTTATCATACAGAAAGTCAGATGAAGGCTGTGCGCCGTTGCGGCTTACGCTAGTATATCAGCTGATTGGTGTATTGGGCTATGGCTTCGGCGGAGCTTATTGGTGGCGCCCCGTTAACGGCAGCCGGAGATGAAACGCTTCTGTATCCTTACTGGCTGCCTAAGGCTTCGATTCTGCCTTGCTCATTAATTATGAACTGTCTGGCCCTCCGTTTCAGCTTGGGATCATACCTTCCTAATTCTCGGAATCAATACTACTATTGTAGATTCTAGTTGCTTCAGAGGCTATATTTCATTATGTTGCTTGTTTCTCTTACGGCCTTGTCGATTCAATAAATGACAAATTTTTGTCAGCCGTACCGTGGCACTCGTGCTAAAATATGACGGCTAATTGCCAAGGGCCAAATATCTTTAACGGCAAGTGATATCTTAAAACATTCTTGTTACAAATATGATCACAACTGTTGCTATGCGGTCCTTTGTAACTGATGGTGTAATATTGCAGATGAACATTACTCAACCCTCAACCTAGAGGCACATGAAATCCGGCTCATACGGCTCCTTCCCGGAGGATGGGATGACCCCATTCGCTGCGAGATGTTCCAAGAATGTCTCGATAATCATCCGCACTACAATGCACTCTCCTACAGGTGGAATAGGAACGCGACCCAGACTATCATAATCGATGGCCGCCCGTTCCCGGTCATGCGCAATCTCGAAGCTGCCTTACGAAGATTACGCCTAACCTACGAAAAGCAGATTCTCTGGGTTGATTACATCTGTATCAATCAGGATAACACCGCAGAACAGAACCATCAGGTTGGCCTTATGCGTGATATCTTCCGAACAGCCTCAGAAGTATTCATATGGCTGGGAGTCGAGAAAGACAGAGAACAATGGACGCGGGAAATTTCCGAATGGCAAACTACGCTGTTTGAAGGGATCAGAGCTGTCTACTCCGCTTACCGGACAAAAGAGCGACGCGGGCGGCTACTGGAACACATCTGGCGTCCCAATGACATGAATTCAGAATCATCGAGAAGCTCAGAGTCTGAACCCAAGAGAATAGAAAGATTCCAACTATATATTCTAGAGACCGCTCAAAGACCGGCAGATTATGTTCTAGATGCCCTTTGCTTCATCCAATGTCTTGCAGAGAACACGCATTCTCACTTGTACAACGATCCAGGTGTCCGCTTATACCTCTATCAACGGCGTGTCATTCGTGCACTGAAGGTGATAATGGAATGCGCTTGGTGGGACCGAATATGGGTTGTACAAGAGACCATTCTTCCCCCAAAAGCTACCGTAATTTTCGGTTCGGCTGTGGCGCCATGGCTGATGTTCGTTGAAGCTGCCATCAACTATGACCGGCACGCTCATGGCTGCTGTAGTCGCGTTCTACGAACCCTATCTAAGCAACAGTTGGATGTTCTTTCCCTTTTCAGTAGGAAAGTAATTGACCTCTTCGAAGTCCGCACTGCTTTACGGACAAGACTCATGGGCAATCAAAAGGCTCTTTCAGCATCAGATATGTGGAACGCTGTGCCGACGGCGGTACCAAGGAGAACGCTTATATCGCTTATTTGGGCTTTCCGCTCGCGTAAAGCAACGAATGCCCGTGACAAGGTGTATGCGCTGATTGGGCTCGTCACTGAATGGGAAAATTGTCCCGCTCTCAGGCCAGACTATTCTCTGAACCCAATGCGCGTATATCTGACGACTGTATACAACATCCTTAAGGGTACCAGATCGCTTGAACCCCTAATGGGCTATCTGGGGAAAAAGCCCCATGGATACCTTCCCTCATGGGTCCCAGATTGGTCTAATGGCAACGGATCGTATGAGCTAGAACGGCTTCATTACGCGAGACTTTTCAACGCTTCCGGACTGACATTGGCCGAAACAAGCCTTCACGAAGAATCCGTACTTGCGCTACGAGGCTTCCGAGCCTCTTGTGTAGCGATCGTCAATGCCTACCCCCTCAAACGTGACAGGCCTTGGTGGGAGGCATACGCGATTCTAAGTTCATGGCAAGCAGATGCACACAAGTACTCATTCACTGCCTGGGGAGCCAGGCGGTTCGGAGTGAGAGCCGTACAGCCAGTCATCACCAGGTTGGGCGAGGAGCGAGTCTCGCGTGTTGAGCCTACGATCCTAGAAGCCCGCGATACCGTGATCGACGCATTCTGGCGCACGCTATGTGGGGACGTTCTCTGCGATTTTACGAACGGAAAAGGGTATCGAAGAGTCTCTGCAGCGGATAGGAATACTTATCGGAAGTGGACGAAGCATGCGCACCAGATAGCGTATGGGAGGGGGGGCCATCCGGTCGCGATATTCCGGGATGCGAGCCCGTTGACGTCCCATTCTGCTGGTGGTGAAGTTAATAAGATGGATCATGCTATCAGAGCAGCAACGATTGAAAGAGTTTTCTTCACCACTGCGGACGGCCGCGTTGGCCTTGGACCGCCTTCAATAGCAGAGGGTGATGAAGTATACATACTGTTCGGAGGGCGGACTCCTTTCGTCCTGCGCCCTTCTCACCAGCGCTTTGAGGTAGATGGAGAGCCTTCGGAATGTTATGAATTGGTCGGCGACTGCTATGTGCATGGGATCATGGATGGGGAGACAATAACCAGTCAATCTCTGCATGAAACTGGGTGGATATATCTTAGATGAGAGTTCTGGAAGACTACGGGTCCCCGACCACGTGAATGATCTCCTGCTTCTCATTACCCTCATTCTTCAAGCCCTCATTCTCCCGAGTGTGTCAACACTTCCGAAAAGTTGTTCTCAATGCTGTGCAAGAACGGAACAGCCATCTCATCGCTGCTCGGACTCAACTACACATTACACTGCGATCTCGACCTACGCGGCAACGACGTCGAAACCTTTCTCGCCACGTTCCAGGAATGCGTCGACAAATGCACACGTCGCCTACCTCCATGCTTCGCAGCAACCTAGAACTTAGCTAGCAACTTTTGTTCGCTCAAGGGCAGCGACGTGACAACCCTAGACTTCATCGGTAGCAAGAACGTCATATCCGCCCTGAGCTTCGCTGCAAAAGGAAAGCAACCCTCAGCTGACATCGTCTGCCCCTTTCCAAATTTGTCGAGCCAAAATACCAGGGCAGGAATGGATTTCAAGGTATTATGTGGAGCGAACTTACCGATGGACGATTTGTATCATCCAAGCAAGGATACGGAATCGGGCATGCATGCTTCGTCCCTAGGAGAATGCATGGAAAATTGCGCGAGGAACCACCCACTGTGTACTCGAGTCAGTTGGGTTGCGGATTGGAGAAATTCCTTATGGCTCAACTGTTGGCTGAAATCCGGATCCACAGGGAGGCCAGTCAGTGAGACGGGTTTCATGATTCATTCTGCCTACGCGATAGTCCCGTCTCTCGAGAAGGTAGATTGCATAGATAATGCGGCGCTCATGGCACCAGACGGAAGAGTCTTCAAAATGTCCTGTAACGATCAGCGAGGTCCGCACGACGCCACTGCCTTGGAGACGCACCATGAGAAAACGATCCAGGACTGCACAACCAGATGCGCCAGCTCAAATTCAACTTCCGTTGCTGTGATGAACTGAATGATATTGGAATGAATGAATGAATCTCTGGAATCTAACTACGAGGAATATAGGTCCTAATATAGGCCTATATCATACGGAAACCGAAGTGTCTGCTACGGAGACCGACCAAAATCGGAACAAAGGAAGTCTGCTTATGTAAGCAGGAAACCCGTGTGGAGGACTCCTCCAGAGCCATTGTCAGCTGCTGCGTTCGATACCGGTCTTCAGGCTGGATACGAGAATTGCTATCTGTTCAGCACCATTCCATCACCGCGGGAGCGGCATTCGGACTACATATTCGTGTATCTAGCGTCGCTCTCTTCCCAGTTCCAGCCGTCTCCTTCTAAGCCATCAGCCCCATCATATCGAAAGTGGTACGCGAGTTTTGGCGCTTTGGGCGGCATGATGATAGCAGTATTTATCTGGTACTGGTTTGTGTGGCGCAAGCGAAAGTCGAAGAGATCGTAGGCGCCTGGTTAGATTTCGAAGGGGCACCGCCGGAGCACGTCGAACGGCTTCGTGACCGGCTTCCCGAGGGCGTCGACTTTGGCTTTGTTCCTTAGGGCTTGCAGGTACGTGTATTTGACTCAAGATGCTCTTAAATTAGACTAACATGTGTCTGGCATGTTATTAAGAACGATTCCAAGGTGGGCCACTAAACTACTAAACCCGCCGACTTCGACTATAGCGATACACGCTCTACTAAGGAGCTGTTAACTATATGGAAAGAAGCTAAAAAGATCTTTCTCAATGCGCGTGATTGTAAGGATGGCAGTCAGGATAAGAATGCGTGGTGCGATAATGTGGTACGGCCTCTGATATATTTGGCCATAGATCTGTATGGTAACGGCAGATAATGCTTTTAGAGCATATATGTCCACCTTCTGCCGAGCCCCCCTAAGACTATAGCGAATCCGCCATTTGCTACTCTAAAAATAAGTAAAGCTTATCTTTTATTACCTTAGCGCTATCTATATTACCTTTTAATCTTATATACTAGCCTTCCTACTCTTTCTACTTTAGCTTATCCCTTCGGCGGCCAGCGTCCTCGCTTGGCGCCAAGCCCGTACCCCAACGTACGCGCCAGCATGTAAACAAGCCAAATAGCTAGTTATTTTCCACAATTCAATGCTCTACAATGCCTACGACGTTTTCCAATGATATCGACCTCGTGCAGAAGGATCCGAAGCCTCAAGCGCACCCCAAACTCCCATACCCCAAGCCTACGCAGCTGCCTGTATTTAAGCCACTACAAATTAACAACTATAACGCGCCAGGCACCCCTAATATACCTTTAGGTCTTGATTAGTATGATCCTATGGCCCTATTCTGCCTATTCTTTACCGATGAAATGGTGGAGAAAATGGTGCGCTGGACGAACGAGTACGCTATGGATTACTAGCCGTCTAAGGAGGATGCACCGCTTGGCTGTGCATGGAGGCCTATAAATAGGAGAGAGTTATACGCTTATTTTGGAGTCGTTATTTATATAGGAGTGGTAGTACAGCCGTCAATTAAGGCCTACTGGGCGACTAAAGCCGGCATGGCTAATTGGCTAAGCAACTATATAAGCAGGATCCGTTTCCAGCAGCTTAATTGCTACATTCGCGCCAGCTCTATACTAGATGATGGCTTCCATATAACATTTAACCGCGTAGATGAGCTCTCTAAGCATATTTAAGTATGCTGCTGGTAGTACTGGGCACCAGGTATGCATTTGGCCGTTGATAAGACAATAGAGAGGTTTATAAGTAGGGCGTTTGAGATTGTAAACATTTCAACGAAGCCTATACCTAAAGGCTTTAAAATCTAGGTTCTAGCTAATTAAGGCTATGTTTTAGATTGGCTATGGTACACTAAGGGCAATAATAAAGGTCCCGTTAACCTTAATAAATCCTTTATTTACAATGGCTTTACACTAACTAAAGCCGTTGTTCTTAATCTTCTTCTCTAGCATAACACTAATTTAGATAAGCGACTCTACCCGCCTGGCCAGCACGTAGTCTGGCTTAATAATCTCTTTAGTAGTATTAGATTGTTCAAGCGACTGTGCGCTAAGGGTATTGGAGCTGCAGGAACTTTTTGGCTTATAAAGATAAAGTATAAGGAGCTAGATAATAAGAAAAAGGATAAGAAAAAGGATAAAAAGAAAAAGGGGATAAAAGCTAAAGAGAAGCTGCCGGCTAAGGCTATTAATGCACGGCTGGCAAACCTTAGAATAATCTATAAGCCCCAAATTCCATAGGGGACGCTCTATGGAGAGTTATCTAAGAGTTACTAGGTAATGGAAATGGCCTAAAAGGATACTAGGGTTGTTTTATTCCTGTTAATAGTTTATAATAGTAAGTTTGGTATTAAGCCTTGGCGCTATAGAGCCGTACAGAGCTGCTAATGTTATATATTGCCAGGTTAAGTGTACGTCTGTAAACTACGAAAAAAGCCTACTCCTATGGCTATAGGCTTCGCACAGACTAAGCTAGTGTTTGGTAACGAGTTTAGGGCCTAGCTGGATATACCTGTGCACATTAACAAATACAATTTATATATGTGCGGCGTTAATATTGCCAATTAGCTACATAGCTACTATAACACCTAGAGGATACATTTGAAAATATAGCGGCTGCTATTTAGCTTTTTACTAGACACTATTATTACTAACTGCTATAAGCTATTAAGCTACTGGCCGCGGCCTAGCCAGTATATTAGCCCCAAGGATACCTACCTATAATTCCGCATGGACCTCTATGTCCAACTTTATAAGGCCTTACAGCGGGTTATAGGACAGCGCCGTCTTAGAAGTAATAAGAAGGGTACCAGTTAGGTTACCTAGAGGCCGGTAAAGGAATATAAGCTTATAAAGCTATTTAGAAAGCAGCAAAATTGTAGTGCATGCATTAAAGCCAGTTAGAAGGTTATAAATACAAACACCATAGCCAGGAAGCCATTGGCGGATCTATTAGTTAACACTACTAAGAAATCTTACAGTAGCCAGGACTGGAAGCGCCCTCAGCGTGCTCCTAGGACTTAATTTAGGTGCTCTATATGTTACATTCCTTTCTATACAGTTGCCGGTGCATATAGCTCAGTTTACACTGGCTAATAGGACTATATAGCCAAGCTTAACTCCAAAGACTAGCTTGTATATAGTAGATACACGTATTTAAATTGCTTCGCCTAGGTGCAGTCCTCATCACAAAGCCAAAATCTAGAGCCTCTAATTGGCCAAATCCTTATCGATAACTGAGGACGTAAATTGGCCGCCGAAGGGATACGCCCTTATAGTATTTTTTAAGCGCTAGGCCTTATAAATATTCTATAGCCATGCTATTTAGGCCTTAAATTCGCTCTAGAGGCTATAGAGGGATAAGGCTATAGGGGCTTCCGTTAACTATAAAGTGAATTATAGGGTAAGAAGATTCTTAAAAGACTCTATATCTATAAAAGGTAAGGAGGAAGATATATAAGCGTAGCGCGGGTAAATAAAGCTGCTAAAGGTATAAATATTAAAGGAGAAGGAGAAGAAGAGGGCTCTATATTATAGATTTAGAACTATAGTAGGCCTTTCTATATAAAATTAGAAGCCCTATATAAGTTAAAGGCTAGCGTAGGTATAAAAATAAAAGAGGGTTAGAAAATATAATTATTAAGGCGATAATAGGGTTAAAGGCGTGTAATAAGGACCTTTATACTAACCTAGTACTAACCTAGGCCTTAAAAACGCGTCCGAAAAGTAGGGGCTAACCCTTAAGGGGGGGGGGGGTAATATATAGACAATATATCGCGGACCTTAGGAGGTCGTGTATAACCTAAGGTTATATTAAGCCTAACCTAGACCTTCAATACCTATATATCTATCGCTTAACACTATACTTAACCAAGGAAATAACGACAAGGGTAAGGCCGGAGCGGGTCGGCCGCCCTCCCTAATAGTGGTGGCAATATCTAGTACCAAGTTACGGAGTACTTTAATTACCGTTAGATATCACTGGTAAGTATCCTTAGCTTAGTTCGTCTCCATTTACACCAACGCTGCAGGAAACATTCTCATTCTTATTAGCATATTTCTATATTAACTTTAACTTCATCTTATGCCCTTGCCTAAAAGCATTGTTGTGGTAACATGTCAAAGGCTACTGACAGTTATTAACGCGTTTTGAGTATGACCTCGTTTTGGCGCATGGCGTTTGTAACAGTTACCTTTATAGTTTAAAGTTCTAGTAGACTCGTAGTAGATAAATCTATAAGGACATCTAGAAGTATTGTATAAAGAACTCTTAGCCTAGTGTAATATAGTATTCTAAGACTCACCAAGAGTTAGTAGGGTGGATAATCAATCCAATCCAGTCCAATCTAGAGTTTAGCAAAAGAAGGAGCCTAGCATCCTCCCTCGTGCTTTAATCTAAACAATTTCGATAGCAGCTTCTTTTGCTTACCGTCCGCAAAACAACCAGGGCATTACACTCGCGGCATCTTATTTAACAGCCTTTTAGAATCTTCGGGCGAGCCTTGCTGCATTAGTGGCTTGCTGTTAAACGGACAACCAGGTATAAGAACTCTGTTTATTAAAGAGGGCTTCTAGAGCCTCTATATATACACCAGATAGGTAATAAATAGATTATAAATAGAATGACGACGCAGTTGTTATTTGGTAATGGAAACAGGTAATGAGACTTTTAATAAGATATTTAATAAGACATACAAGGTAAGTAGTGGGGTAGTAAGACATAGGGTTCTAGTCTTGAAGATAGTGGTAAGATGGTAGTAAGGAACTCCGATCTAGTTTAATACACCCCCCTAGCTGTATAGAGCCTTCTATACTGCTATACAGTACCAAAAAGTTATAATAGAAATTTGGTGTTAAGTTAAAGAAATCCTCTATATAGTTACTTTGCCTAAATATTATTTAAATCAAATTAATTAAATCCTTAATATTAATGAGGTTTAACTACTAAATAAATATCCTGTGCTTTTGATAAGGCAGAGCCTTTATTAAGCTGTCTGCTATTATATCCATAGTAGGGACCTATTTGTTATTAATCCTTCCTTTATAAACTTCCTAGCGAAGCTAGTGGTAATAGATATTGACATATTGGAGCTTGGTGTTAAGCTTAGCGTCACTTTTAGTTATGATTTGAATACCATAGAGGGCTCTTATCTTAAGCTTCTTCTTACAAAATGTCTGCCATCTAAGGCGTCTATTTGGTAGCTTTCTTAATGCAATCTTATAAGCCTTGCTGACTCTATAAGTTGTAGATTTAACCGTTATTAGTTCTTTTAAAATTGGTCCTGTTAAAATTAGTCCCGTTACTAACTATGGAAGGTACTTAATTACCTCCTCTCCTATATCTACCAGTCTACTTCTATCTAGAATATATTTAAATTGTGGTTTTTAATTAGTTAAGGAACTTAAGGACTTGGTAGTTATAATATTTGATTAAGGTTCTGGCGTTAAAATTGGGGTAGGAAGGCCAAGTAGAGGATTGTCCTTTAAGGCTTGCGGACCTATTATGTTATCGTCTTAAGGATTAAGCTCCTCTTAATTAGTTGCTTAATTTTAATTTCTACTAGAATCCACCTTTTAACTTCTACTGATATTTACTTAAGTCTTGTCCTCATCCTTTAATATACTTACCCCCCTAGAATATTCCACAGAACTATTCTACTCTAGGGTATTTAGAGCTAAAGACTTTATTGCAATGCCTTAGTTAGCGATTTTGCTTATAGGTATCCTTTTTAATATTACCTTATAAGCTTTATTAACTATATAAGGCTTATTTTTAACTATTATAGGGCCTTTTATAACTGCCCTAGTTAATTTCTTAGGCAATTACCTAATTATATTTATTTCTACGTGTCTAAGTTAACTGCGCCATAGCCATCCTTCCACCTTTTAATTTGGTAGAGGCTTTAACAATTATTTTAATAGTTGCTTTAATAGCTTTAATAATTGGTTTAATGGTTAAGTTATAAATAAGGCTTCTTATAAAGCGCTTATCTTTAGCTTATTATATTTAATAGTAATCTAACCATAGTAGTAGTTATAGTAGGCGTATGTCTTATTATCGCCATAGTAAAGAGTGTTCTCTTTATTGCTCTAGTAGACTCCCTTATTATTAAGCTTTTAGAGGCATACTAGGTTAGTATAGAAGCTTAGTATAAAGGCTGCTCCTAAGAGCTATATCTATCTCTTTCCTTTTAGGTAGTTAATTATAACTGCGGCTGTGCCATAGCCTACAATTTCTTCTATATATAAGCCTATGTGGATTTGCTCTAATGTAGGTTTAATATTACTAATAAATCTGGCTTAATTGTTAATAATATATATAGTGATTCTTAAGTTAAAAAGAATACTGTCGCGAAGCTTATAGTTAGAAGCTAGATTATAGGTTCCTTTTTAATAAACCATAAAGGTTCCTTTAGGGTTTTAAGAGCTTTGCTTATTGCTATCCTTTAGCTATTTATTAACTTAATCGTCCTTATTAGCTTAATTATCCTTTTTAATTTACTTAATATAAGCCTTAATTTTAGGCGTTATATTAGTAATCTTCTTATCTACCTTCTTCTAGATTTTGTTACTTAGTTTAAACCACAATAGGTAAGGAATTAACTCTATAATATACTAGCATTTGTTAATGTCGGGAATGAGGCAAGCGGTTGTTACGTGTCGTCACGGCACTAGCGTGGCGAGGAGCCTTAAGCTCTTCGCCCTTCCTTAATTCCATACAATTAAGCATATTAACTAATATCACTATAACCTACTCGAGTAGTCGTTATTGGTGAGTCACCCTGTGTGACCAACACTAATTAGTGGTTAAATACACAGTCAACTGTAGAACAGTAAGGTTCTTAACAGAAGAGACAGTCTCGTGTAGGGGTGCCATATACGCTTATATGGAATGGATCCCAGCGATACTGTGCTACCTTAGACTTGCGGAAAACTAGTAATAGAAGTGTCACTAAGTACTAGGAGATACCAAGTTGCGTCTATTATGCAGAACAACCACATTTATAAAGATTTAGTTAAGTACTTTAGGTTAGAAGTGTTACTAAACCTAAGGTCCCAAGTTAATATCCAAAACGCGTTAACTATATCTCAAATTGCCTACCTTTTAACGGCAAACCTATAAGATCCTATAAAACCAAAATCCTACCTACCTTTAACGTACAACACCCCGTTAATTCTACTTCTACAAAATTAACAGCCACTATGGCATTAATATACCTAAAGAAGTATAAGAACGACATTAACCCGGACATATAGGATAGAGCTATAGTTGACTTCGCAAACGCCAAGTAATAAGACCTGAACGGATTCCTATTATACCGCATGGCATACTATAAAGACAGCGAATACAATGATACTATGCTATAATATTGTATAAAGGAGGACTTTGTTAGATAGATAAAGGAAACATAGGTTTCTGTAAATAAGGACATCGTGTGGGACTTCCGTAACTTCCTTTGGGAGTATAGAGTATTTGTCCCTATAGATAGGGGAGTTATTAGAGACAATATTTAGGAATATGTTATTAACGTAAAAGAAGAGCACAAATGGACTCTATAAGAGATTAAGCACCAACTACGCACTATAAAGAAGCTCAACTTACGATGGAATCCAAATAATATACCACTAGAGACGTGTTCTAATTCTGTTACTCTAGGCATAGGTTCTAACATTCTATATCCATTGCCTCCACCTCTGTCTTTAGTTCCCTAGTATCTACCAATTCAACCTATAGCTTTAACTAATAACCCCTAGCAATTACAAAATCCCCTTACTTTACGACTTAATAACCTTTAAACCCCACCGACTAGACCTATGTCCCTACTACAGCCTGCAATGCAACTACCACCTCCTCCATCTTAATTATAAATTAGAGGCATTTTAAAATTGCTTACAGAGCTTACAAAGCTCTATTTAGATTAGGAGAAGAAATTTAGCGGGGAATTCTATGACATTCTCAATTCGAAACTGCGTATCTTTTATAACTATTGCTAGAAGATTGGACTAGAATCGGATTAATACTACAATGCTTATTCTGTTATGCTTAAGGGTTAAGCCAGTACCTTCTACTATGATTGTTTGGCAGGAAAAGGATACGATTTTAACCAAATAATATATAAGATAAGATGCCACTTTGAAACAGAAGAGAATAAACAGCAGTATATGTTGGAGTGGAGTGAGACCACCTTCCTAAGAATTATCGCTACAAACCTAGGTGTCTCTCGGCTCGATTGTCTTCAAAAGCTCTTTAATTAACTTTAGACAATTCAGCGTGGTTTATCCAAATCGTATTAAGAGGATTTTAGCCTACGCGATTAAGTCATTAGTGTATGCTAAGGTATTAAAGAATATAACCTTGCTCTCTTTAATCCTGCAAACACTTATAAAGAAGTATATGCTTAATTGAGATCTTCTATCAGCACCGCTCTACGTTCTTAAGAAGTACAGTAATTCAATACCTAACTCTAACCTAATTTAATCAAACCTAACTAATATAACTACAACTGGACTGATTAAATATATAATAGCTAGGGTATAGGATACGGTAGAAGGTACAACCAGCGTTGACCATAAAGCAATTATAGAGGTCCTTGAAATGATTGGTAGAAGAAGTGCTACGTTTGTAAGAAGCCAAATTGCTAGTTAATTAGGCACCCTCTTAATAGGCAAAAGGAGGCATATAATAAGTTTCGCTAAAGTATAAGAAATGTTGGAAATTATAAGATTACTACGGCCTACTTCTAAAGCTTCCTGGTTTAATATGAAGGCGAAGAAGATCTTAAGGGTAAGGTTAATAAGGCCAAACAGCTCCTTATAGATATGGAAATTGAGGACTACTCTCTTAACCAATACTTCACTAAGTATAGTGAGGTAAATGGCACACAAACCGTTATTATCCTTAATAACTAATCTACGCTTTATTCTGTTATAAAGTTAGATGTCTTTAATAAGCTAAAGAAAAGTTCCGTATTTTCCTTTAACAATAGATACTCAGCGAGCGTCTTCTATAGTATTATACCAGATACTAGAGCCGCAGGAGTATCTATAGCAGGAGAACCTCAAGTTTAAGCTCTTTAGTAGCTTAATAGCTCTGTTTAGATCAACTAATTAACGGCAGGCCAATATACAATCCGCTTTAGCAAGGGTACTGCAATCTCTTTTAGCACAATCAAGGTCCAAACTCCATTAGGATATATCACTTTCTATATTATTCCCGCAAATACCCTATTTCTATTCTGCATCCAAAATATAGATAAGTTAGGTGTTAAGCTAGATAACCTTAAGAATATACTCGTTTAGGGAGATAATTGGGTGCCTATTATACGCAAGTAGGGTCACCCTTAGTTACTCCTTTAATAGCTAGAAAGGAGCTTTGCTTAGAGCCATTTAACTAAGTTAGAGTTATATTAACTACACCGTCGCTTTAGTCACCTATTAGTTTATAAATTACTTAGGGTTCTTTAGCAAGCAGGTTATAAAGTTAAGGTTAAGATAATTAAGCATTTTATAAAGTACTACTATTACTGCTAAATAAACTAGAAGTCCCCTAGCTAATTTAAGTTCACCCTTAAAGATAACTACAACTTTAACTTCTATATTATTATTAACATTATATATCTTAGCGGCAAGCTAGTACTCTAAGTTATTAACTTCTTAACCTCCTTCCAAGCCGCACGCTTTTTAAAGGATATGTTAGCTAGAAACGCATAGAATACTCTCTAATTATACTAGATTAATATCTACCTAGGACCCCCTAATTAAGTCATTTATAATATAGGAAGGAACTTCTTATCTATAGAGTTTCGGTAATAGGCAAAGGTAATGGAAATTAAGGTTAAGAAAGTCCCTGTTAAGGCACATAATAGTATTAGAAAAGTAGAACAATATTATATACTATTATACCAAGTATATAAGATTATTTCTTTGGAACTAAAGGGCGCTAGTAAAGAGCTTACCTTATAGATAGCTATTAAGGCTGTTAACAATTCCGCTAGCCTAGATAGGCTCGTACCTATATTACTAGTCTTTAGCGCCTACCCTTAAATAACTAACAGTTCTCTACTATCTCTATCCATTATATAATAAGCTAAGGCTATCTATAAGGCAATAAAGGAGGTGCGCTATATCTACACCACACACTAGGTCAATAATATACTAAGAATAAGAAATGGTCTAAATACCTTAATTATAACAGATCTACCACTCTAATCTAAAGTATAGGTATGGCGTAAGAAAGGGGGCTGGTCAGGCTTATATATACTTATCGCCATTAAGGGTTAAACTTATACTCTTTAGATGCCCTATAGACCCACTTAATTCCACTTAACCGTTGTTAAGCCCTATTATAGGGATAATAGTTTTAAGCCTTTATAGGATGCTGTAGAGGATACCCTAGAGAAGAACCACGATTAACGTGCTCTAGAAGGCGACTATAATTCTAATACAGTTATAGCAGATATACTGCAACTATAACGCGGTAGAGGTTATCCAAAAGGATTATAAAATCGCTAACATCTTATTAATTTTAAAGAGCAATTTGTTACCACCATTAAGAGTAGAGTTAAGTTATTAATGGCCTTTATAACAGCTAAAGAGAAGGCGGACTTTAAGCTTGCAAAATAACTCTAAAAGGAAGGCCATATTATAACTCTAGGAGCCCCTTTCTAAGCATCTAATAAGTAGGAGATTAACAGTCTTATTACAAGAGGAGTCTTTAAATTTAAGAAATATAACCCTACTAAGTTTAATGGAGTTTACATCTTTAAGTTAAGAATAGTTAATAAGATTAAAGGTAAAGCTACTAACACCCTATTTAAGAAGTTAAGACTAGTTATTTAAGGTTATAATAATAATAGTAAAGAAGTAATTTTTATATAATCCCCTATAATTCAACGAGCTAGTTAGCAAGTTATTATTACGCTAGCTCCCTCCTTAATAAAAAATGAAATGGCGGTTTATTTATAAGATATTACTTAGGTATATACCCAATTAGAGACGCGCCTTTAGCGCTTAATACTAGCATACCTTCTAGAGCAAATTTGTTACCAATATCCCAAAGATATAATTATGGTTATACTTAAGCTATTATATAGAATTATAGAGGCGGGAACTTATTAGTGGGCTACCTATAGTAAGCACTATAAGGATAAGCTCTTAATAACTACTTCTACATTTAATCCCTGCTTCCTTATTATAACTATAGGAACTCTATTTAGAATTATTAGTATATAAACTAATAATACAATTATCTTAGGAGACGGTTAATTCTTAGCTCTTAAAGAAGATAAGCTAGTAAAGGCAAATCTTATAGCAAAGCTAAAGGAAAGACTTAACTTAATAATACCACTACTCTTTAATGGATGCATCCTTTCCCTAAATAAGGATTCTATTGCTTTATGCCAGAAAGGTTAAGGCAAGAAGATTAACGTTATTAACATTAATTCTCTAAAGTAAGGATATATAGAGCAACGCGCTTACAGAGTATATATTGCTTCTATCTATTAACCCAAGGCTTCCTTTAATCTCTCTATTGCCGCTTAACACCAGGAACTAACTAAGGAGGACATTCTTGCCCTAAATAAGCGCCTTTCTTAGTAAATAAACTATCTTAATTGGGGACTACTCTATATGCCTATTAACCTTTCTACCGCCAAGCTCTTTATATTTGTTAATAGATCGTTTATAAATAATAAAGACTTTAGCTCCTAGCTAGGATATAAAATTATTATCACAAACAAATCTACTAAAGAGAATAACTTTATAATCTACAGTAATCTTATCTATTAGAGCTTAACTAAGAGCAAGCGCGTTACTTAAAGCGTTCTAGTGTTAGAGATATATAGAATAGTTAGCAGAGCTAACATAGTAATTGCAATTAGAACTACCCTTAAGATAATTATAGATCAGCTTAAACTTCCTACTATTTCTATAATCGTATGCACCAACTTATATTCCCTTTATAAGTGTTTAGTCAAGCTTAGTACTATAAAGGAGAGGCGTCTTATAATTAATATTATAGCACTTTAGTAATCCTATAAGCGTTAAGAAATCTTTAAGATTTAATGGATTAATGGCCAAGATAACCCAGTAGATGTAATAACAAAGGCAAACCCAAACAAGGCACTAGGGACGTTCGTTAATACAAATACTCTATATATATGAGTTAAAGGTTGGGTTAAGAGGGAGTAGGAGATATAGCAATTTAAGAGTAGCTAATTAGAATTTTCCATCCCCGGGATGGAAAATCGCTATTGGCTCGCTTACTACTAGCGCCTTGGCGGCCCCTCTGTCTTCGCATTAACCCCTAACGTTCTTCTTCTTCTTCTTTACTTAGTATCTTTGTATAGTAGTAATCTATAAGTGTATATAGATAGCAACTATAAAAGAAGAGTTGTTAGTGTTGGGAATAAGGCAAGCGGTCGTCACGTGTCGTCGCGGCACTAGCGTGGCGAGGAGCCTTAAGCTCTTCGCCCTTCCTTAATTCTATACAATCAAGCATATTAACCAACATCACTGTAACCTACTCAAGTAGTCGTTATTGGTGAGTCACCCTATATGACCAACAGTTAAAGTAGTAATGCTTTTTATATAGGCACTTTAGCGGCAGTTGCCTTTCCTTCTTTTACTTATCTACTAATAATTTAGGCTTTAATTTAGGTGACTTACTTAACTTACCCTTAAAAGTGACTGCAAAGGATCCTTCTTATGGACTCTCTATAACGGTACTAGAGCGCGTTACCTGCTACATTCTGCCATATTCTGCCGACACTACTTATAGAGCCAACCAATTAGGATTTTCCATCCCTGGGATAGAAAATCGCCATTAGCTCGCTTACTATTAGCGCCTTAGCAACCCCTTTATATCTTGCCAGTCTCTAACAGACTTCTTCTTCTCCTTAGCTTAGTATTCTTATATAGTAGTAATCTATAAGCTTTGGTTTAGAAGCATTTATATAAGCCTATTATATTATACTAAGCTCTCCCTATATTGCCTGGGAAGGCCTTAATAATATCCCACCCTAAAAGAAGACCTTTGTCTGCAACAACGCGTCAACGCGTTATACTTAGATATTAAAAAACTCACTATTACGCCTAAGAAGGCCCTAACAATATCCTACTTTATAGGCCAGACTGTACTTAACCTACACCCCTAAAAGAACCCTGGAATTAAAACCAAATTATATAATTCTAATAAACCTTAGGAAGCCAATAATAGCACCTAAAGCAAGCTTATCTAAAAGACCTGCCTCTACCTAAGAAGAATACGAGATCCAGTTAGGATTAGAAATTAAAGATAATAACGACATTACAGGTGTATATAAGTAGATTTATACCCTTGCAGCTAATTAAAAGGTTAATTATCTTTAAGCCTAGAGCATATAAGAGACTCTAAAGGAGATCCTAAAAAGCCTTACTACCTTATAAAACAGCCCTGCCTCCCCTTTATAAAGCCTTAGTTAATCTATTTACTTAACCAAATATAATATACCAAAGAGTACAGATATAATAACAAAGTAATGAAAATCCGTTAAGCTCCCTAACCCCCTACTATTATTAAACGGCATAGACCTAACCTTTAAGAACTAGAGAATCTAGGTGTAAGGAAAGCTTTATATTAACTATAACCATTTCCCCTCTAAAGAAGCTAAAATGCTCTACCTCTTTAGTTAAACCGTTGGGGACGCCTAGTAATAACTCTAGGCTAAGTTTAAGGACGAGTTACCTGTTCGGTTTATATCTGTTAATAAGATAATATAATATCTAGCTGCTATTTATGTTAATCTAAATAAAGTACGGGATACCTATTATAAATATAACTGCCTAATAATGAAATTAAACTAATCCTTTGCTAAGTTCTAGACCTAGTTCTTATACCTAGCAGGCAAAGGCTAGGTTCCCCCTAAGAACTACTGCTTGGACCTATATAATAAGCTAACAGTCTAACTATAAGAGAAGATTGTGGTAGCTTTAGACGACCTACTAACCTACTAAAAACTTATAGCCCGATATTCGTTGCTAGATTTAGAACTAAAATAAATTAATATTTATTTTGATTGGCTAAAGAGGCCCTATAGTAACTAGAACCTATCCGCCATATTAACGGGAGCTGGCGTTAGAAGATAAACCATAACCGTCCTTATACCAAAAGCAGTTACAACTACACACCTATAAGCCTCGCCTGACTTCCTATATACTACGCCTTTAGTTAATACTTGTTGCAATACCCTAATTGACCCTACTATGGTCACGTGCTTTAATTGCGGAAAGGATAGTTACTTTGCTACGTCCTACCTAGAGCTAAAGGATATGGGTAATATTAAGGAGATAAAGAAAGAAGAAATATCCAACAAGTTAGGAAAAGAAGAACCCTAGAGAAAGACTCCCCCCTAAGGTATCCTATTAATTTTAAAGAGATTAATTTAAGTTAGCTAATAGGTGGAAAACACTTTACGGTTCTATATATAGTATCTTAAAATAGATATAGAGTTAATATAAATGCCCTTATTAACACTAGAGCAAA
>Ga0307507_10005108_pt1 | contig 22049 bp, 2 predicted proteins | sample 7_EM_MG_FD_207223 | JGI IMG/M metagenome (GOLD analysis project Ga0307507, IMG submission 207223) | Populus trichocarpa ectomycorrhiza microbial communities from riparian zone in the Pacific Northwest, United States - 7_EM | ecosystem: Host-associated > Plants > Roots > Unclassified | place... | reverse complement strand
CATGTTATTTAACTTTTAAATATGTTAAGTAGGCCAACTGCATGTCAAGAAATATGCAGTTAGCTTTTAAAGTTGCCAAGTAGGTTAACTGCGTGTTAAGAAATATGCAGTTAGCTTTTAAAGTTGTCAAGTAGGTCAACTGCGTGTTATTTAACTTTTAAATGTGTCAAGTTAGTCAATTGCGTGTCAAGTTAGTCAATTGCGTGTCAAGTTGGTTAAATTGCATGTCAATTACGCGAAACGCGAAAACCAAAGTCTACTTAAATCTCATCCTGCGAATATTTTCCCAATGCATAACGTATGGATCTAGTATTTAGGCCACTAGAGAAACTAAGAAAGGCCCCCCTAAATCACTCCTTAAACTACTCTAAAAGGTCTAAACAGCCTGCCTTAGGAGTATAATAGGCGGGTATAAGCGAACGGCCATAGCACTACTTAAGAAGAAAGCCAATATTCCCCCCCTATAACTATATATTGAAGCCAATGTAATGTAAAGGGTGCAAAAGGAACGCAACTCTAATATTATAAAGTATATTAAGACACGCCTAAACAAACTATAGAGGGACCTTAGGGTGCCCTATAGGAGAAGGAACTAACAACCCTAAAGTAGGGAAGATATATTAGAAAAACAGATAGAGAAAGTAAAAGAAGAATAGTACGGCGCTAGGGCCCAGGCCTATATAGAAGAGGAAGGGAGACATACAAGAGGCTAGTAAAAACAATAGTAAGGAAGAGAAAGAAGCTAAAGTAGAGTATAAAAGAGTACTGGAAAACTATCTACCGTAATATAATACTAATTGGACCGACGCTAGAGAGATAAATAGGAGTTAAAGGTACAGAGGTAAACTTAGGCAAGGGGAACCCAAGCCATAGCATAGGTAATGCTATAGGGGGTAAATACCTAAGGGCTCTAAGAGGGCCTAACAAAGGCAGAAAATACAATAGCAACACTCTTAAGGACAGGAATAATAGGACTAAAAGATTAGCTTTACTAAGTAGGTATCCTAGTAAGTAGCCTAAGGTGCAAATATAGCTGGCTAAAACAGACACCAAAATATATAATACTATTATGCCCCTTACACACTAGCTAAGAAGTAATGCTCTTAGCAGCTAGTACAGAAAACTATAATATACTGCTCTTAATATAGAAAGGCCTCAAGGCGGCTACCTGGTAGCTTATTAACTAAAATGTACTAAACCAGTTCTAGGTTATAAAGGAAATAGCAATAGAAGGCAAAGGGGTAAGTAATAGGCGCCCCCTAATAACTCTACAGGAGTAGAGTACAGTGTGTAATACTAGCGCGTCCATAGGTTTGTTACGGCAGCAGTAGTTCCTAAGGAGGTTAAAAAGTAAGGTAGTAGAGCACCACTAGCGACTCGTAGGCAACTTATAAGCGAGCCCTAAAAGGCGGGGAGACGGATCACGGGGTTTTCTTAAATAGAGTTTTCTCCCTATATATATATAAGGAGTAGTCCACGTGGGCCTAATAGGGATCCGAATCAGACGTTAAGCAATAAATAATAATAATAATATAATAATATAAGCATAAATACTTTTATTTTATATATATATATATAATTTATTGAGTTTTTTAACAACTTTTGATTTTATATAAATTTTAATAAAACAATAATAAAATAATAAGTTTTTTAAACTTATATAATTACTATATAATAAACTAAACTATTTACAATATAAAAACTGTAAAATTATGCAATATATAAATATTTTTAATATTTTTTTATAAAATTAAACTAAAAATTGAACTTTTCTTATATGTTATATAATTATACAGTTTATATATTATAAATAGTTTAGTTTATTATATAGTAATTATATAAGTTCAAAAAACTTATTATTTTATTATTGTGTCCGCGAAGCCCTACTGCACGCGTCTATGTTGCCGCGGGTGAAAACATTATCTAGAATCCTATTCCTCTTGATGGCCAAGTGTAGAGGCGATGGTAGGAGCCATCGCAGCGCGCGCAGCGCTGTTGTTTAACTCTGTAGTGTTAAGCCCGCGACGCGTAAAAGTATCGCCCTTAATAACACCAGGAGCCTTACTGCCTCCGCTTAGAGCTCCCGTTCTACCATCTAGGGAGGCCTATTAAGGGAAACTAGGATACGAAAACCGCCTAATATATAACTACCTGGCTTATAGCCAGGCCCAAAACTGGCCTTATCCAGCTAGTTAACGTGGACGCGTCCTAGGCGTATAATAGGACACCCTTAAGCTTGCACTAGCTCTAAAATTGCAAAGGAAATATAATAAGGGCATAGGGATCCTCTTTTTATAAGAACTTATTAAGGTTAACGCGTTATAGATACTTTGTATAAAACTTATTAAGGCCCTAAGGCCACCATAAAGAACTTATTAAGGCTATGCCTAGAGAACTTGTTAAGGCCCCTTTATAAGGGCCTATCTGGTATCCAGTATACCTAGATAACTTAAAAGAGGGTCTTAATAGGCGTAGTATACACAACCTAGTTGACAGTGACAGTGACAGTGACGCGACAGTGATATAATAGTGACGTGATGGCGACCAGACGGCTTAACGAGGTGGAAATATGGGTAAAGCTCTAGGCAGCGGAAATATAGGCCAGCTTCGACAGCCCTATAGCGTTAAAAGGCAACTTATAGGAGGGTCTTAATAGGCATAGTGCACGCAACCTAATGTATATATATAAGGCGACTTACAGGAGGGTCTTAATAGGTATAGTGCACGCAACCTAATGTATATATATAGGGGAGGCTGCAGGGAAAACACAGGCCAGTTAGATAAGAACTTAATAGTTAGAGATATAGGCCAGCTTATAAAAGGGGGGGATATAAGCTTAGTTAGTAGAAGAGGGGGGAGTAGGTTATCTAGTACAGGACCTAGTATCTCTATAGCCCCTCTCCTGTAAGATATGGTTGGCCTATTACTATGGTTTTCTTATCTTCTGCAAATTCGCTTGATAAGAGCCGCACACATTAAAATATCTTCTTTGTATACAAAATTAAATACAAATCGAATATTCCCATATGCCCACGACTTTTTTTGACTACAATGCCCTTCATAATTCCTCCATATCGCGTCTTTCAGATCTGCGTCGCCTTATACTACGGTTGGAAGGTTGCATGGATTGCTGCAGCTACTCAAGTATATTACTTAACTGTGTATCGCATAAGAACCTCCCTAGATATATAGGGTACTCTATACCCCCCCCATATTGCTCAGCAAGGAAGGCCTTAAGCTTTAGCACCAATGCACAAGCAGGTTCGCGATAGTTGACGTTATGGTATTGTGGCTATTTTCTTATAGATACTACAGGCTCTACTCACATTTCTTACCAATCGCCCAACTGCCTTCCTTAACGAAATGGCATGGTTCCTATATAACGAGTTCAACTTAATTGCAGGGCTCTTAACTATTTGGAAAACTCTTGCGCGCCTACGGTGGAGTCAAAAAGTTATATAAAGAAAGGCGGCTAAGCGGGCAGAGGATCTTTGTGCCTTATAGAAGGGGCGTTAAATTGCATAGGACATTAATTAATTAATCTTTATTGACAAATTAGGAGCCAATAAGAGGACTAGCTATAGGAAGTTTGGGTAGAGTCCTATTACTATACCAGCAATAGAAGTCTCCTCAATTCAACGCTCTAAGAGGTAGAGTATACTACCTATTTATACCTGCGAGGGCTTCCTTCTAGGGACTTTAATTTATTAAGGCTCTATTACTTCTGAAATATTTAATATATAAATTAAAGCTGCAGTTCTCCCGCGGTATAGGCCTAGTTATACTACTCTAGTTATAGACAATACGTTAATATATAAGAGCCAGGTAAGAACGTTAATTTAAGTGAATATCTATATAGATTTTAACAGAAAATAGAAGCTCTGAGCTCTCTGTAAAAACGCAGGTGTCTACATAGAATATCTTCCTCTATACTCTCCAGAGTTTAACCTAATTAAGCACGCTTTCTATAACTTAAAGACGTAGATCCGACGCCATATTAATAAGCTTAGTATGTATAAAGACTTTAGAAGCTTTCTAAGGCTTAATATAGAGAGCATTGGGAGCCGTATAGCTGCGCGATCGCACTTCCGACATATAGGTTATCTAGTAGTTAACTAGTTATTTCTTATTATACGCAATCTAGTATAAAACAGTGCAGAGAACTATAGTACATACTGCTTAATTAACTTCCTATAGACCTTTAAGTCTCGCTGAAGCTTTGTCAGTGTACCTAATTTTAGCCCTAGTTTTTCCCACATTGTATTATTTAGCTCCTTTGTATTTCGTAAGGCCTCTAGATCGAAGTCGTGTTTATTTAAGGTATCTGTAATATAATCTAGCTCGGTAGTTGACTCTACTATGCTCTAACGGGGGTGCTTTCGAAGCCAGTTAAAGTAGCCATTTAATTCCTTAACGGAGTCGGGCCTAGGTATAATTGGGCTTATAGGAGGCTCCGGAGGAGGCGCCGGAAGAGGCGCTAGCGCTATTATATAAGCCAATTAAGGTGTTATAGGCGTAATAGGCTGCTGATATAGGTAGGGAGCGTATTAAATGTATAAATGTAGTTAACACTGGGTAGAGTACATCTGGTAGGGAGTATACGGAGGAAAGTTGGGTTAATTAATAAGCTCTGTTTTGTCCTTACACGGTCGCGTTATGCCATCCTTTTAGCTTAACTATATGGCGATTCGAATTAACGGCTCGTCTACAGTAGCCTTACCCTTTATAATATCATTCCCCCAGGCAGTTATAGTCAATATATTAATAGGGTGGTGATTTGCCGGGTTCTCTAGGTTACCACTATTAACCCAGCAGCTACGCCCACTGTTTATACAGGTCGTATTTTGACAAGGCCACTGTATTACAATTAGGGGCCCCCTATGCTGAGCAAGGACCTCAGTTAGAAGTGTACCCGGCATGTTTAAGCGTTGTAGAGCGGTTATAGTACTACTTAAGGCTTTACCTCTCTTATTTAGATTGGTAATTGCCTCTACAAGGCTTCCTATTTGATTGCTAAGAGCTTGCGCGGAGGAATTGGGTATACCGGCTTGTAAATCTGACGAATTTAATGCCTGGGGGAGCTCTAAAAGGGTCGCGGTAACCTTAACTTTTAGACCCTTCTTCTTCTCACCATGCCAAGCATCTAGAAGTTGATCTATGGCGTCAATATCTTTAATACCGTGTATATCCATAAGGATCTCCTCGCGTTTAGTAGCTCGATTATAACCAGCAACTGCTTATATTGTTGCAGTAGATTTAAATCGCCCTAGGTATTTCTTACAAACTTCATCTACCCAATTAATTAAGTCACGGTAGCGAAAGCAATATATATACATTTGCTTTGCTGTATTTGCAATAGGTATATTACCTACTACTACACGCTAAACGAGTGTATAAGTAATAGGCTCTGACTCTAACTCCTGCCACTGCGTCGTATCTAGTTCGGATGCAGAACCAGGTAATTCGGGAGGAGAGGAATCTACCAAGTTAACTACCTCTTAATTTTGACGCCCTGTAGAAGCTGTACGCCAAGACTTGTATTATAGAGAGGCTCTTGCATTTGGCTTTTTAAGAGGCTTCGGCTTCTTAATATTCTTCTTCCTAGCTCTTTTAGATATTCGCTGTGAAAATACTTCCTTATTCTCTGCTGCCTTCCTTAATTGACGCCGTACGCGCGGTAAGGAAATCTCTTCAAAATCAATAGAAGAATGATCCTTGCGTAGCGAGTTAACTACAATAGAGCTCTCCTTAGGGGGGTATTAAGTAGTAGAGCTACAGTCATCATCCTCGTTAGTCTCGGTATCTTCCTTATCTGTAGTGTCTACTTCCTTAGGGAGTTCCTCTACAGCCACAGAAGAAGCTCTTGTATAATTGGCTGGGCCTTTTTTAGGAGCAACACTAAGACGCCGGCTGCTTTTAGCAAGAGAGTTAGAGCCAGGGGGTGCTGGTGGTGGGCGTTAGGATATAGAGGCCTGCGACGCAGCTCGTTTTCGGCGGGCAGATGAGGACACCATATTGGTAAAAACACCTGCCAAGACGTCGCGATATAGATGTCGGTGTAAATTAGAGCTTTATATATTTTTATAATCTAAAAAATTTGTGGGCATACAGGAATATTTGATTTGTATTTGATTTTGTATACAAAGAAGATATTTTGATGTGTGCGGCTCTTATCAAGCGAATTTGCAGAAGATAAGAAAACCACAGTATAGGGAGACCCTTATAGGCAACGCGAAACAGGAACTGGCAGTATATAGGGTATTACGCCCCTATATTACTACTGGCCTCCTATAGGGCGTAGTACGTAGTAGCTACTGCTAGCTCTAAGGACCTTACCCCTTTGTTGGGCTCTAACCCTTAGTGTACCTAGTAGGCAGGCAGGATCACGTCCTAGCTAAAGAGACTACTATATAGCTTAAGAGAACGGATGCGCGTGTCAGTATATTAATAGACGGAACCGCTTGTATCTAGGGCGGCACGCCAGTGAGATATACTTAAGGAGCAAATAGGAGTTACTTAGGCGGGAGAGGCAGTGGCTTGGCCTTGTCCATAGAAGGTATACCCAACTATACTACAGAATGCAGCTATGACGCCCCCGTAGGATTACGTTAGTAGGCGCGAAGATAGGAGTTACAACCCCTAGAAATAGCAGCTTATGCCCACACCAGCGGAAATAATAAAGAAAGGCGTAAAACTAGAGGCTATAGAAGGCTCCTAAGCCGTATAAAAGCATACTAACTCTAAAAGGAAACTCTTATATAAACTACTAGGGGGTAGACTAGTACTCAGGTAATACTATTATAAGATATCCAAAAGAACTGGTAAACTTTTTATAATTAGTAGTAGCAGCTAACTGCTTATAGATTGGGACCAAAGCACTAGAAAACTGGGGTAGAGGCCTAAATAAGTAGGTATATTAAACTCTACTATATTACTAGCTAATATATAACTACCTACCTTGCTATATAAGAGCCGTACTATAATACCTATGCACAATTAATATACTGCCCCTAAGGATTCCAGCTCCTATACAAACTAAAAGCAGCTACTTGTGTATGCTTTATAATTAGCAAGGCTATTAGCCTGTCCTTATAGTTATAGCAGGTACTTAACCTAGATATTATAGTTATAACAATCTAGATATATAGGGGACCGGTATAAATTATTAATATATATAACCCTAGGGTCGAAGGGGTCCTATAAATAAAGAACATTATATTGGCAATAAGCTTACTAGAAACTAAAGGCATAGAGTCTATCCTACTAGGAGACATAAACCTCTACTACCTGTAGTAGGGGGGTATCCATATTACTACTAAATAACAGGTAGAATGCCTACTAAGAGCTATAGATACCTGGGGCCTTAAGCTGGCCACCCCCCTAGGAGCAATTATATGGCAACAAGGAACCTCCAGAAGTACAATTAACCTTACATTTATAGACGAAGGCCTATACCAGAGACTTAAAAGGTGTAACCCTAAAGAAGAATAGGCACTCGCTTTAGACTATATCCCTATCTAGATATAGCTAGATTTAGATATTAAGGCGCAACTAAGTAGTAAAAGATATATAATAAGGAAGCTTAAGACAGATAGTTTCCTTAATATAGTTAAATAACAACTTTAAGACCTAGAAGAAATCCACCTAATACTAAATGAGTAAGGCTTATTAGCTACCCCTAAGGAAATTAATTAAAGACTAGAAAGGATCTAGGCAGCAATTAAAAATAGGCTAGAAGAGCACTGCCTAGTCTTAAAATTGGGCCCCTATACACGACACGCATAGTCTGTATAATACGCGGTCCTTATTGCTAGCCAATAATAAGCAAGAAGGAAATATACAAGCAGCTACAACCCTAAAGATAAGAGATAATATAAAGACATAAGAAACTAGTTAAAGAATATCCTAAAGAAAGAAGTAAGGAACAACTAGAGACAGTTTATAAATAAGTACACTTTTAACCCAAGCCTCCCCTATAACAAGGGCCTTTAGGCTATGGCGAAATGGGTAAAGAAAAAGGTAGGGTGCCTAGTAGAAGATCTATACCTACTACCCCTATAAAGAGTAGGGGAACTATAGGCTACTAATAATAACAATAAGAAGGTAAAGATCCTTATAGAAAGGTTCTTCCCCTAACCAGCTCTAGCAGACCTTAGCGATATTATAGGTAAAACACCAGTAACTCGCCTAAGGGTTAACAGCGATATAATAATAGAGGAAATGGCTAGAACTATTAGCCGCCTTTTAAACAATACAGTACTAGGACCAGATGGGATTTTAAATAAGGCCTTAAAAACCTATAGACCACTTATAGTACCCTAGCTTATAAATATAGCTAGGGCATGCTTTACTATAGGCTATTACCTATAACTTAGAAGATCTATAACAATAGTTATTCTATGGAAAGAAGGTAAAGCAAATTACTTAATCCCAGAAAGCTACCGCCCTATTACCCTAGAAAACACCCTTAGTAAGATCTTAGAAAAGGTAATAGTGGACTATATAGTAGATATAGCTAAGAAATACGCCCTACTACCACAAAGCCAAATAGGGGCAAGAAAGAACCGCTTAACGCTATTAGCACTTACACTACTCGCTACCACTATTAAATCTGCATAGGCGATATAAAGGGACTTTATAGTATTAATGCTTAGCCTAGATATTAGTGGTGCCTATAATAACATACCCTATAAGCACCTCCTATATATCCTTAGGGTAAAGGGCTTTCTAGAATAGATTATATAATTTGTTTAAGGGTTTATAGGCTAGAAAGAAATATTACTAGTCTTTAGCAGATATTAGAGCCCCCCTATTATAGTTATAATAGGAATACTATAAGGATTACCCCTCTTGCCTATACTCTTCCTTTTCTTTATAAGTAACCTACTAGACTTCTTTAAGGAAGGGGCGACCTAGGGGATAGGCTTTATTAACAACATAAACCTAATTATATACGGGCTAATAGCCACAGAGAACTACAGAACACTAAAAAAGCCTATAACACCTATATAGAATAGGCAAGATGATATAGAGTCTAATTCTTACTAGAGAAATACCAGCTAATTTATTTTATAAGAAAACGCAACTAATCTACAGATCTTTAGCATGCAATTTATATCTAAGGCTTTAGGGGTCAACCAGTTTAAGGCCTAAGGGTATTAGGAGTATAGGTAGACAGCAAGCTCTAGTAGAGCGTATATACGGCGTAAGTAGCCCATAAGGGCTAAGTATAGTACATTACATTATCTAGGATTATTAATTCTATATAGGGTCCATACTTCCAGAGGTTACGCCTACTATATATAGCAGTTGTCTGGCTTACTATAACGTATAGATCCAGTATCTGGGCTATTAGTGAAACTAAGAAGGGCCCCCCTAAATTACTTCTTAAACCACTCCAAAAGGTCTAGATAGTATGCCTTTAGAGTATAATAGGCGGGTATAAGCAAACAGCCACAGTACTTCTTAAGAAAGAAGCTAATATCCCCCCCCTATAACTACATATTAAAGCCGCCGTAATGTAAAGGGCGCAAAATAAACGCAACTTTAATATTATAAAGTATATTAAGACACGCCTAAATAAACTATAGAGGGACCCTAGGGTGCCTTATAGGAGAATAATCCAACAACCCTAAAGTAGAGAAGATATACTAGAGAAACAGGTAAAGAAAGCAGAAGAAGAATAGTGCAGTACCAGGGCCCAGGCCTATATAGAGAAGGAAGGGAGACGCGTAAAAGGCCAACAAAGATAACAGTAAGAAAGAGAAAGGAGCTAAAGTAGAGCATAAAAAAACGCTAGGAAACCATTAACCGTAATATAATACTAGTTAGACTAGCGCTAGAGAGGCGTATAGGAGTTAAAGGTATAGAGGCTAACTTAGGCAAGAGTAACCTAAGCTATAGCATGGTTAATGCTATAGGGGGTAAATATTTAAGGGCTTTAAGAAGGCCTAACAAAGGCAGAAAATATAATGGCAACACTCCTAAGAATAGGAATAATAGGATTAAAAGATTAGCTCTACTAGGTAGGCGTTCTAGTAAATAGCCTAAAATGCAAATATAGCTAGCTAAGATAGACACTAAAACATATAATACTATTATGCCCCTTACATACTAACTAAGAAGCAATACTCTTAGTAGCTGGTATAGAGAACTATAATACACTACTCTTAATATAAAAAGGTCTTAAGGCGGTTACCTAGTAGCTTATTAGCTAAAATATACTAAACCAGTTCTAGGTTGCAAGGGAAATGGCAATAGAAGGCAATAGGGCGGGTATTAGGCGCCCCCTAATAACTCTATAGTAGTAGAGTAAAGTTTACGATACTAGCGCGTCCGTAGGTTTATTACAGCAGCAGTAGTTCCTAAGGAGGTTAAAAGTAAGGTAGTAGAGCACTATAGGTAACTTATAGGCGCCTTATAGGCGCCTTGTAGGCGAGTCCTAAAAGGCGGGGAGATGGATTACAGGGTTTTCTTAAATAGAGTTTTCTCCCTATATATATATAAGGAGTAGTCCGCGTGGGCCTAATAGGGATCCAAATCGGACGTTAAGCAATGAATAATAATAATAATAATAATAATATTTTATTATTGTTTTATTAAAATTTATATAAAATCAAAAGTTGTTAAAAAAACTCAATAAATTATATATATATATATAGAAACCAGGAAGCGCACCCTAAACTCCCATACCCTAAGCCTACGCAGCTGCCTGTATTTAAGCCACTACAAATTAACAACTATAACGCGCCAGGCACCCCTAATATACCTTTAGGGATAGATATACTTCTGAACTTTTGGAGCTCTTACTATACCTGGCCCAAAAAGACCAAACCAACCAAAAGAACCCTAAAAAACACCCTAATAATCCCCTAAGATGCATGCATTACAGGGGAGGCATAGGTGGAACGACGGTGGTATATAGTCACGCGCAACCGCCAGACCTATACCTAACAATAGCCCCCCACAATAATAACAAGGACAGGCAAATACTATACTAAAAAGTAAAAATACCCTAATTAAGAAGGCATCTAATAAAATATAAAGCCTATTAGACGCGTCTAGTATCCGGAACTATAGGGGAGCATCTGTTAGCTATTATAAACTAATGCAGTTAGTAGAATGGCTCTAGTCTAGTAAACCTTAGGTGCCCCTCTAGTAAACCCTTAATTAAATCCTCTAATAGCTAAACAAAATTAAAGATAAACAAAACCCCCCCTATAGGCGAACTGCACCTGGGCCGCTATAGCTGCGCTTTTATAGTATAGGGAACCTACCCCCCTAAAGACAATAACTGGGTATATAATTATAATACAACCAAATATAGAAAAGGCAGAGGAACTTAGGGGACAATTAGAAATAGAAGTTCTTATAGAGATTTACAAGGAGGTTTATAACGCCGTCGCAGTCTAATACCTTAGGAGTAGAGATATTAGAGTCACCCTAAAGGACTAACAGGTAAAGGAACGGGCTATAAAGGCAGAGGACAGGCTAGGAGAGCGTATTGGTATAAAAGTGCTTTATAAAGATTACCTAGTTAAAGTCCTATTGGTTCCCATAAGCCTTAGGGTAGAAAGGGGACGCTAGGCGGATAATATAGCAACTATATAGGAGATAGTAAAACAAACGGAACGCTTTATATTAGAACTTATAATTACCTAGATCTAATAGCTTTAATAGGAAAATATAAACTAAGCATATAATAAGAATAATAAGAGGATATAAGGGGCGCTAGAGACTTGCTAGGGAAATAATAAATAAATATATGGCTCCCTTATTATTAGCGTATATATACTAGGAATGCAAAAACTTTTTATCCAAAAAGGAATAATTATAAATGGCCTTATATATAACACAAGGCTCTATAACCACAGACTACGCCTGGAATAATGTTATCGCTATATATAATGGGGACATACCCAATCCATATACGCAGCATAGGTATACTATGGCCACTATATAGGCCCCTATAATACAAGATAATGTATAAATTAAGACTAAATAAAATGCGTAAACTGTTACCGAAGCATATATAAGGCGTGGGAGAGAGAAGACTGCATTAAATACAGGAGATAGAAGGAAAGGGCTTAACAGCTACAGGAACAACTGTATACTAGGTTATATAAATAGAAACAATAGGCAATAAGCTAGAAGGACATAGGTATCTTCCTAGCGTTTCCTACCTTTAATACTAGGGGGCTAAGCCAGCTATCCTAAGCCTTAATAGGCTAAAAGCAATACCGTGTAATATTACTAGACTAAATAGGGATATAAGGGATATATAGGATATAAGGGAGAGGACACCCAGTAGGAAAACCCCTATAGACGGCTATAGCAAGTTTAAGGCTAGGATAATTAAGAATTAGATTTAACATAGCAAATATAATACACGTAGCTGGCTTATAAGGGGCATATAGCTAACTAGTAAGAATGGGGGAAGAACCAGAGGTAATAATAGACTTAGATTTAGAAAGGCTAGTAGGAACACAAGACATAGGAATAGAAAGCTCTATATAAAATAAGTAGTGGCTAGGGAGTAAATATAGGAGATAATAGTTCTAAATATTTTAGAGAAAGTAGAAACAGAAGAAGTAAGAAGCAAAGAAAAGGCAAAGGACCCCCACTAGGGGTCCACCACTTAACTATTATATAGTATAACTGCGGCAATATAAACCACCGTCTAGTAAGGCCCCTACTAGACAGTCTAGACCCAGAAAAATACTATATTCTTACTATATAAGAGCTGTATTATAATACCTATATATAATTAATATACTGCCCCTAAGGATTTTAGCTCCTATATAAACCAAAAGCAGCTATATACGTATGCTTTATAATTAGCAAAAATATTAGCCTTGCCTTATAGTTATAGCAGGCAGTTAACCTAAATATTACAGTTATAACTATCTAGATATATAGGGGACTAGTATAAATTATTAATATCTATAACCCTAGGGTCAAAGGAGTAGTATAGACAGAGAATATTATATCTATAATAAGCTTGCTAGAAACTAAACACATAGAGTCTATTCTACTAGGAGATATAAACCTCTACTACCTATAGTAGGGGGGCATCTATATTGCTGCTAATTAATAGGCAGAGTGCCTACTAAGAGCTATAGATAATGGGGGCCTTAAGCTAGCTACCCCCCTAGGTGCAATTATATGGTAATAGGGCACCGCCAAAAGTATAATTAACCTTACGATTATAGACGAAAACCTATACCAGAGACTTAAAAGGTACTCCCCTAAAGAAAAATAGGCACTTACCTTAGACTATATCCCTATCTAGATACAACTAGATCTAGACATTAAGGCGCAACTAAATAGTAAAAGATATACAATAAGGAAGCTTAACGTAGATAGCTTTCTTAATATAATTAAATAATAACTCTAAGACCTAGAAGAAATCTACCTAATACTAAATAAGCAAGGCTTATTAGCTACCCCTAAGGAAATTAATTAAAAACTAGAAAGGATCTAGGTAGCAATTAAAAGTAGGCTAAAAGAGCACTGCCCAGTTTTAAAACTAGGCCCCTATACGCGATATGTATAGTCCGCATAGTGTACGGCCCTTATAGCCGGCCAATAATAAGCAAGAAGGAAATATATAAGCAGCTATAATTCTAAGGACGAGAGATAATATAAAGACATAAGAAACTAGCTAAAGAATACCCTAAAAAAAGAAGTAAGGAATAACTAGAAATAGTCTATAAATAAATACACTACTAACCTAAGTCTCCCCTATAACAAGGGCCTTTGGACCATAGCAAAATAAGTAAAAAAAAAGGTAGAATATTTAGTAGAAGATTTATACTTACTACCCCTATAAAGAGTAGATGAACTATAGGCCACAAGCAATAATAATAAAAAGGTAAAGATCCTTATAAAAAGATTTTTCTCTTAACTAGCTTTAGCAGACCTTAGTAATATTACTAGTAAAACACTGGTAACTTACCTAAGGGTTAACAGCGACATAACAACTAAAGAAATGGCTAGAACTATTAGCCGCCTCTTAAATAATACAGTACTAGGACTAGATAGGATCCTAAATAAAGCCCTAAAGACCTATGGACTACTTATAGCACCTTAGCTTGCAGACGTAGCTAGAGTATACTTTGTAATAGGCTACTACCCGCGACTTAGAAGATCTATAATGATAATTATCTTATAAAAAGAAGGTAAAGCAGACTACTTAATCCTAGAAAGCTACTACCCTATTGCCTTAAAAAACACCCTAAGCAAGATCTTAGAAAAGGTTATAGTGGACTATATAGTAGATATGGTAGAGAAATATGCCCTACTACTATAAAGCTAAATAGGGGCAAGAAAGAATCGCTTAACGCTATTAGCACTTATACTACTTACTACTACTATTAAAACTACATGGGCTATATAAAAGGACTTTATAGTATTAATGCTTAGCCTAGATATTAGCGGCACCTATAATAATATACCCTATAAGCGTCTCCTATACATCCTTAGGGCAAAGGGCTTCCTAAAATAGATTATTTAATTTATTTAAGGATTTATAGGCTAGAAAGAAATATTACTAGTCTTTAGTAAATACTAGAGCCCCCCTATTATAGTTATAATAGGAATACTATAAGGATTACTTCTATTGCCTATACTCTTCCTCTTCTTTATAAGCAACCTACTTAATACCTTTAAGAAAGGGGCGACCTAGGGGATAGGCTTTATTAATAACATAAACCTAATTATATATAGGCCAATAGCTATAGAGAACTATAGGACACTAGAGAAAGCCTATAACACCTATATAGAATAAGCAAGATGATATAGAGTCTAATTCTTACTAGAGAAATACCAGCTAATTTATTTTATAAGAAAACGTAACTAATCTGTAGATCTTTAGCATATAATCTATATCTAAGGCTTTAGGGGTTAACCAGTTTAAGGCCTAAGGGTATTAGGAGTATGGGTAGATAATAAGCTCTAGTAGAGCGTATATATAACGCAAGTGGCCTATAAGGGCTAAGTATAGTATATTGCTATGTCTAGGATCGTTAATTCTATATAAGGTCTATACTTCTAGAGGTCACGCCTACTATATATAGTAGTTATCTAGCTAACCATAATATATAGATCTAGCATTTAGGCCACTAGAGAAACTAAAAAAGGCCCCCCTAAATTACTCCTTAAACCACTTTAAAAGGTCTAAATAGCCTACCTTAGGAGTATAATAGGTAGGTATAAGCAAATAGCTATAGCACTACTTAAGAAGGAAGCCAATATTCCCCCCCTATAACTATATATTAAAGCCAATGCAATGTAAAGTGTGTAAAAGGAACGCAACTCTAATGTTATAAAGTATATTAAGACATACCTAAATAAACTATAGAAGGACCCTAGGGTGCCTTATAGGAGAAGGAACTAATAACCCTAAAGTAGGGAAGATATATTAGGAAAACAGGTAGAGAAAGCAAAAGAAGAATAGTGCAGCGCTAGGGCCTAGGCCTATATAGAGGAAGAAGGGAGACGCGTAAGAGGCCAGTAAAGATAATAGTAAAGGAGAGAAAGGAGCTAAAGTAAAGCATAAAAGAGTACTAGAAAACTATCTACTGTAATATAATACTGGTTAGACTAACGCTAGAAAGATAAATAGGAGTTAAAGGTATAAAGGTAGACTTAGATAAGGGAAACCCAAGCCATAGTATAGGTAATACTATAGGGGGTAAATATTATTATTTATTGCTTAACGTCTGATTTGGATCCCTGTTAGGCCTATGCGGACTACTCCTTATATATATATAGGGAGAAAACTCTATTTAAGAAAACCCTGTGATCTATCTCCCTGCCTTTTAGGGCTCGCTTATAAGTTACCTGTGAGTTACTAGTGGTGCTCTACTACCTTACTTTTTAACCTTCTTGGGAACCACTACTGCCGTAATAAACCTACGGACGCGCTAGTATTATATACTGTACTCTACTCCTGTAGAGTTATTAGGGGGCGCCTATTACTTACCCCTTTACTTTTTATTGCTATTTCCTTTATAACCCGGAACTGGTCTAGCATATTTTAGCCAATAAGCCACTGGGTAGCCGCCTTAAGGCCTTTCTATATTAAGAGCAGTGTATTATAGTTTTCTATACTAGCTGCTAAGAGCATTGCTTCTTAGCTAGTGCGTAAGGGGCATAACAGTATTATGTATTTTAGTGTCTGTCTTAGCCAGCTATATTCGCACCTTAGGCTACCTACTAGGATACCTACCCAGTAAAGCCAATCTTTTAGTCCTATTATTCCTGTCCTTAAGAGTGTTGCTATTGTATTTTCTACCTTTGTTAGGCCCTCTTGGAGCCCTTAGGTATTTACCCCCTATAGCATTACCTATACTACGGCTTAGGTTCCCTTTGCCTAAGTCTACCTCTATACCTTTAACTCCTATTTGTCTCTCTAGCGTCGGTCCAACTAGTATTATATTACGGTAGATAGTTTTCCAGTACTCTTTTATGCTCTACTTTGGCTCCTTTCTCTCCCTTACTGTTATCTTTGCTAGCCTCTTACGCGTCTCCCTTCCTCCTCTATATAGGCCTGGGCCCTAGCGCTGCACTATTTTTCTTCTACTTTTTCTACCTGTTTTCTTAATATATCTTCCCTACTTTGGGGTTGTTGGTTCCTTCTCCTATAGGGCACCCTAGGGTCCCTCTATAGTTTATTTAGGCGTGTCTTAATATACTTTATAATGTTAGAGTTACGTTCCTTTTACACCCTTTATATTGTATCGGCTTTAATATATAGTTATAGGGGGGGAATATTGGCTTCCTTCTTAAGTAGTATTATAGCCGTTTACTTATACCCGCCTGTTATACTCCTAAGGTAGGCTATTTGGACCTTTTGGAGTAGTTTAAGGAGTAATTTAGGGGGGCCTTTCTTGGTTTCTCTAGTAGCCCAAATGCTAGATCTATATATTATAGTTAGCCGGACAACTACTATGTATAGTAGGCGTGACCTCTGGAAGTATAGACCCTATATAGAATTAACGATCCTAGATATAGCGATATACTATACTTAGCCCTTATGGGCCGCTTATGCCGTATATGCGCTTTACTAGAGCTTGCTATTTACCTATACTCCTAATACCCTTAGGCCTTAAACCGGTTAACCCCCAAAGCCTTAGATATGGATTATATACTAAAGATCTATAGATTGGTTATATTTTCTTATAAAATAAATTAGCTGGTATTTCTCTAGTAAGAATTGGACTCTATATCGTCTTGCCCATTCTATATAGGTATTATAGGCTTTTTTTAGTATCCTACAGTTCTCTGCGGCTGTTGGCCTATATATAATTAGGTTTATATTATTAATAAAGCCTATCCCCTAGGTTGCCCCTTCCTTAAAGGTGTTAAGTAGGTTACTTATAAAGAAGAGGAAGAGTATAGGCAATAGAGGTAATCCTTATGGTATTCCTATTATAACTGTAATAGGGGGGCTCTGGTATCTGCTAAAAACTAGTAATATTTCTTTCTGGCCTGTAAATTCTTAAATAAACTAAATAATCTATTCTAGGAAGCCCTTTGCCCTAAGGATATATAGGAGACGCTTATAGGGTATATTATTGTAGGCGCCGCTAATATCTAGGCTAAGTATTGATACTATAAAGTCCTTTCGTATAGCCCATATAGTTTTAATAGTAGTAGTGAGTAGTGTAAGTACTAATAGCGTTAAGCAATTCTTTCTTGCCCCTATTTAGCTTTGTAGTAGTAGGGTGTGTTCCTCTGCTATATCTACTATATAGTCCGCTATAACCTTTTCTAAGATCTTGCTTAGGGTGTTTTCTAAGGCAATAGGGCGGTAGCTTCCTAGGATTAAGTAGTCTACTTTGCCTTCTTTTTATAAGATAACCGTTATTATAGATCTTCCAAGTTATAGGTAGTAGCCTATTGTAAAGCATGCTCTAGCTACGTCTACAAGCTAAGGTGCTATAAGTGGTCTATAGGTCTTTAGGGCTTTATTTAGGATCCTATCTAGTCCTAATACTGTGTTATTTAAGAGGCGGCTAATAGTTCTAGCCATTTCTTTAGTTATTATATCGCTATTGACCCTTAGGTAAGTTACTGGTGTTTTACTAGTAATATTGCTAAGGTCTACTAAAGCCAGTTAAGGGAAAAATCTTTCTATAAGGATCTTTACCTTCTTGTTATTATTGCTTATGGCCTATGGTTTGCCTGCTCTTTATAGGGGTGGTAGGTATAGATCTTCTACTAGGCGTCCCGCCTTTTTCTTTACCCATTTTGCTATGGTCCAAAGGCCCTTATTATAGGGGAGACTCAGATTAATAGTATATTTATTTATAAACCGTCTCCAGTTATTCCTTACTTCTTTTCTTAGGATATTCTTTAGCTGGTTTTTTGTGTCTTTATATTATCTCTCGTCCTTAGAATTGTGGCTGCTTATATATTTCCTCCTTGCTCATTATTGGCCGGCTATAAGGGCCGCGCACTATACGGACTATACATATTACGTATAGGGGCCTGGTTTTAAAACCAGGCAGTACTCTTTTAGCCTACTTTTAATTACTACCTAGATCCTTTCTAGTCTTTAATTAATTTCCTTAGGGGTAGCCAATAAGCCTCGCTTATTTAGTATTAGGTGGATTTCTTCTAGGTCTTAGAGTTGTTATTTAATTATATTAAGAAAGCTATCTATATTAAGCTTCCTTATTGCGTATCTTTTGCCATTTGGTTACGCCTTAATGTCTAGATTTAGTTATATCTAGATAGGGATATAGTCTAAGGTAAGTGCCTATTCTTCTTTAGGGGAGCACCTTTTAAGTCTCTAGTATAGGTTTTTGTCCATAATCGTAAAGTTAATTATACTTTTGGCGGTGCCCTATTACCATATAATTGCACCTAGGGGGGTAGCTAGCTTAAGGCCCCTATTATCTATAGCTCTTAGTAGGCACTCTACCTGTTAATTAGCAGCAACATAGATACCCCCCTACTATAGGTAGTGGAGGTTTATGTCTTCTAGTAAAATAGACTTCGCGTATTTAGTTTCTAGCAAGCTTATTATAGATATAATATTCTCTATCTATGCTACCCCTTTAACCCTAGGGTTATAGACATTAATAATTTATACTAATCCCCTATATATTTGGATAGTTATAACTGTAATATCTAGGTTAACTACCTACTATAACCATAAGGCAAGGCTGATATTTTTGCTAATTATAAAGCATACGCGTATAGCTACTTTTGGTTTATATAGGAGCTAAAATCCTTAGGGGCAGTATATTAATTGTATATAAGTATTATAATACGGCTCTTATATAGTAAGAATATAGTGTTTCTCTAGGTCTAGACTGTCTAGTAGGGGCCTTACTAGACAGTGGTTTGTATTGCCGCAGTTATACTATATAATGGTCAAGTAGCGGACCCCTAGCGGGGGTCCTTCGCCTCTCCTTTACTCCTCACTTCTTCTATTTCCACTTTCTCTAAAATATTCAGAACTTCCGTCTCCTATATTTGCTCCCTGGCCACTACTTATTTTATATAGAGCTTTCTATTTCTGTATCTTGTGTTCCTACTAGCCTTTCTAAATCTAAGTTTGTTATTGCCTTTAGTTCTTCCCCTATTCTTGCCGGTTGGCTATATGCCCCTTATAAGCCAGCTGTGTGTATTATATTTACCGCGTTAAATCTAATTCTTAATTGTCCCGGCCTTGAACTTGCTATAGCCATCTATAGGGGTCTTCCTACTGGGCGTTCTCTCCCTTGTGTCCTATGTGTCCCTTATATCCCTGTTCAGTCTAGTAATGTCACGCGGCGTCACTTTTAGCCCGTTAAGGCTTGGGATGGCTAGCTTAGCCCCCTAGTATTAAAGGTAGGAAATGCTAGGAAGACACCTATATCCCCCTAGCTTATCGCCTGTTGTTTCCATTTATATAACCTAGCGTGCAGTTATTCCTGTAGCTGTTAAGCCCTTTCCTTCCGTCTCCTGTATTTAATGCAGTCTTCTCTCTCCCACGCCTTATGTATGCTTTAGTAACAGTTCGCGCATTTTATTTAGTCTTAATTTATATATTGTCTTATATCATAGGGGCCTATACAGTGGCCGCAGCATACCTGTGCTGCGTATATGGATTGGGTGTGTCCCTATTATACACAGCAATAATATCGTTCTAGGCGTAGTCTGTGGTTATAGAGCCTTATGTTATATATAAGGCCATTTATAATTATTCCTTTTTAGATAAAGAGTTTTTGCATTCCTAGTATATATACGCTAACAATAAGGGAGCTATATATTCGTCTATTATCTCCCTAGCAAGTCTCTAGCGCCCCTTATATCCTCTTATTGTTCTTATTATATGCTTGGTTTGTATTTTCCTATTAAAGCCATTAAATCCGGGTAATTACAAGTCCTAGTATAAGGCGTTCCGTTTATTTTACTATCTCCTATATAGTTGCTATATTGTCCGCCTAGCGTCCCCTTTCTACCCTAAGGCTTATGGGAACCAACAGGACTTTAACTAGGTGATCTTTATAAAGCACTTTTATGCCAATACGCTCTCCTAGCCTGTCCCCTACCCTTACGGCCCGTTCCTTTGCCTATTGGTCCTTTAGGGTGACTCTAATATCTCCACTCCTAAGGTGTCGGACTGCGACGGCGTTATAGACCTCCTTATAAATCTCTATAAGAACTTCTATTTCTAATTATCCCCTAAGTTCCTCTACCTTTTTTATATTTAGTCGTATTGTGATTATATACCCAGTTGTTATTTTTAGGGGGGTAGGTTCCCTATACTATAGAAGCGCAGCTACGGCGGCCCAGGTATAGTTCGCCTATAGTAAAAGGTTTTATTTATCTTCAATTTTGTTTAGCCGTTAGAGGATTTAATTAAGGGTTTACTAGAGGGGCACCTAAGGTTTGCTAGACTAGAGCCATTCTGCTAGCTGCATTAGTTTATAATAGCTAACAGATGCTCCCCTATAGTTCTAGATACTAGACGCGTCTAATAGGCTTTATATTTTATTAGATGCCTTTTTAATTAGGGTATTTCCGCTTTTTAGTATAGTATTCGCCCGTCCTTGTTGTTATTGTGGGGGGCCATTATTAGGTATAGGTCTAGCGGTTACACACGACTGCGTACCACCGTCGTTCCACCTATGCCTCCCCTATAATGTATGCATCTTAGGGGATTATTAGGGTGTTTTTCAGGGTTCTTTTAGTTAGTTTGGTCTTTTTGGGCCAGGTGCAGCAAGAGCTCTAAAAGTTTTCTATATACTAAATATAAATACCTTAAGCATTTACACTGTAATATAGAGTTAGTAGATCATGCGTCTATAGGGGGTAAATACTTAAGGGCTCTAAAAGGGCCTAATAAAGGCAGAAAATATAATAGCAACACTCTTAAGGACAGGAATAATAGGACTAAAAGATTAGCTTTACTAGGTAGGTATCCTAATAGGTAGCCTAAGGTGCGAATATAGCTGGCCAAAACAGACACCAAAACACATAATACTATTATGCCCCTTACATACCAGCTAAAAAGCAATGCTCTTAGTAGCTAGCACAGAAAACTATAATACACTACTCTTAATACAAAAAGGCCTTAAGGCGGCTACCCGGTAGCTTATTAGCTAAAATATACTAGACCAGTTCTGGGTTACAAAGGAAATAGCAATAAAAGGCAAAGGGGTGAGTAATAGGCGCCCCCTAATAACTCTACAGGAGTAGAGTATAGTATATAATACTAGCGCGTCCATAGGTTTGTTACGGCAGTAGTAATTCCTAAGGAGGTTAAAAAGTAAGGTAGTAGAGCACTATTAGCAACTTATAGGCGACTTATAAGCAAGCCCTAAAAGGTAGGGAGACGGATTACAGGGTTTTCTTAAATAGAGTTTTCTCCCCATATATATATAAAGAGTAGTCCGCGTGGGCCTAATAGGGATCCAAATTAGACGTTAAGCAATAAATAATAATAATAATATATATATATATAAAATAAAAGTATTTATGCTTATATTATTAATTATATTTAATATTTATAATATATAATATAATATTATATTAAAAAAATTTAAAAT
>Ga0307507_10005107_pt1 | contig 22054 bp, 12 predicted proteins | sample 7_EM_MG_FD_207223 | JGI IMG/M metagenome (GOLD analysis project Ga0307507, IMG submission 207223) | Populus trichocarpa ectomycorrhiza microbial communities from riparian zone in the Pacific Northwest, United States - 7_EM | ecosystem: Host-associated > Plants > Roots > Unclassified | place... | reverse complement strand
AATTCCTCTCGGTGTGATCTGATTGGTCCAGGAGTCCACAGGACTAGGGTAAGGTCCACAAGCGTAGCGCTAGTCCTTCCACGTCGTAGCGCAATTTCTCCCCGGGGGTCTGATTTATGAGATAAGGCTTTGGAACCAGCACCTGCAATGCGGTCCGTGCGGCCTAAACCCACAACACCGGGCTCCCGGGCTTGGCGAGTGAATTTAGGTAGCAAAGTGCGCCATCTGACCATACACCACCTTGGCGCATCCGGTTGAAAGCGCGTGTTGATCTTGGTGATCAAACGGCAGAGTTTATCCCTTAACTCGCTGATTTGGGCGCAGTGTTATCGATAAGGCTCGGCCAATAGGAGGCTCTTGTTTGAGTGTCCATGATGAGAACTACACACGGGTTCCTGCACGGCCCTAAAACTGGCCAAAGCGTTGCACCTCAGCGGGTTAAGGGATACCTTTTGAAGTAATGCGCACGGCCATTTCAACGTATTTTTACCTTTTTTTTAGGTATAATCTACTCATTTTGATCAGCGTGATCAACACGCTCTTTCAACCGGATGCGCCAGGGTGGTGTAGAGCCATTCGCGCACCGTGCCCTCCGATGCGTGGCCAATACTCTACACTCTCCTGTCAATTCCGGTTGTTAGCGCAGCCACGTCTACACGGCCTTTTTGTAGGGGAAGTTTTGGTATTTTTGCTGTTTAAGGGAAAGTAAGGCCGTGCAGGTGTGGCTGCGCTAACAACCGGAATTGACAGGAGGGTGTACACCATGCTTCTAAACTATCGCTAACAATATATGTGGTATCCCATGCGCCGCTGAGGCGTACGCCAAAAGAGGCCCGTGCGCGAACACCAAAACATTAATGCGCTCCGCCGGGGACTCAATTCGGCTGTGCTCTATGCAATATGCCCCTCTGTAAAGATGGACCTTGCTAGCCTAATTAGCACACGATAGAGTTAATTATATATCAAGTTTGAGCTTTATTATAATGATTTAGAACCTTAATTCGTTGATTAAATTCACGACATTATTCCGAAAAGACTCGATTCAATCTAGTGACTCTGGTTGGTTCGCCTATGCGTACGCCTTTCTCGACGCATGGGATATGGGGCAAATCTGCCACGCAAGTCAGCTAGAACTAGTTAGGTTATTACCGGATTCTAACGATCTGACCTGCGATACCACCGGAAAGATTGTTAGCTTAACAGTTGTACGTTCTTTTATCAGCCTCACTGCGCCACAATTTGGGCTGTGCATTTAGCCTACATGCCCGAGCGAAGCTCGTCCCAACTACCACCTTATGACCGGTGTCGCCTTCAGATACGGATCATGATCTTTCGGTAGTGTTGATATTTGTCCTCGCTTTGCTCATGTCCTTCCCACCATACTGACTGTGAGCTCAACCAATCCCGATTCCCAGCGCTTGCTCGCGTCAAACTCCGCGCGCAATCATGCGGCTTCTGCAACGCAGTGAGACTGGCGAATTCAGCCTCACTAAGGACCTGGACGGCGATGATCCAATCCCTCCCTATGCGATACTTTCGCACACATGGGGACTGGATACCGAGGAGGTTACCTTCGAAGACATGACGAATGGCACTGGCGAGAATACGCCTGGCTATGGCAAGCTTTTCAATGCTGAAGAGAAGTTGTCCAGCTTCGCCAACACATCGAATGCCCGCAGCTTTGTGTTGTCAAATGGATCGTAGCTCGAATTGACAGTCAAGCCAACATGTTATAGCGTCTCCATCGCCCTGTCGCTGTCGTCGAATGATGGGCCCAGCCACACCAAGGCATACACCGCATCTTCAAAGATCCGGTTCATCTTGGAGACTTGCCAACTCTTCTCAATCTCATCATCTTGATTGATGCACACAGCATCAACCTAAAGCAGTTGTGATCGGAAAGCGCCTTTCACCGCTTGCATCTTGCGGATCTGCCGGAGCGCGACGTCTAGACTCGCAGTCGCATAGGGTGGCCTGCCATTGAGAAGCAACGGTCGCGTCCTGGCTGTGTCACCCCATGCATAGGATGGCGCGATATAGCTCAGCTTCTCGTCCAGCGAGACGCTCGTGATGGTACAAGCAACTGGCACGCTCTCGTCGCGTCGAGTCTTCCAGGGCCGTGGAGGACCAAACGGTCCCAACCCATGACGGCCGTACCGCGGTCCGCGTTGAAGGAGAAACGAAGTCGCCCATTGTGCTGCAAGCCCTACGGAAAAGCTTCAGCTGCGCCACCCATCCGAACAATTCGATGCGGTGCAAGGCGATGTTCGTGATGAAACAACGAGCTGCAGAGAGGCTTGTTGCGGAGACCGCGACTCAGCCACGTTCTTGGCGTCTTGCGGGAAGATCTCCACCTAGGTCGCCCGCTGTCACCGACGCCCATCAGGCTGAACAGCAGAACTTCTTTCCAAAACAGCTCTTTGCCTCCCGTCTTTACCATAACCCTGGGACGAAAGAGGACCAACCGGATGTGTCCAATCTCTGGAGCTACGATCCGGTACCGACGGCTCCCGCAGGCAGCCTTGCTGAACATACAGGGTAGGATCGCCAACCATGGCCAAACAGTTCTACACCTTTCTTCCAGACGACCTTGAGCAACTGAGAATAGGTCCACCAGAAAGCAATCTCTATTACATGCGAGTAATCGGTTCATTTGGCTACCCTCGGCCACCTAGCCCAGACTACATTCGGCTCCTCCATCTGGAACGAGCCTCCGGTGACCCCTCGGAGTTGAGAGGCTCCTTTAAAGTCCACAAGCTTAACGCTCAATGCGGATATAAGGCTATTTCGTACGCCTGGGGCGACTATCCGAGTTTGACCGGACTCTCTTCCTAGGCAATCAAGTTTTGAAGATTAGCTGTCAGACGCTGAGCAGGCTGATGGAAAATGATACATATGATACTCTATGAGGAAGAATCTCAGGGGCTCGTGGCCCTGAGAAGATATCTACAAGATGGCCCGCGCGTTGTCACGTGACACGTCGCCGAGCTCAAAGAGACTGCCCCAAGTAGCCCCCCCTACCAACATTACCCACAACCTCTATGCCGCGCTCATGGCGTATAGATATCCTGATCGCACCAGACTATTATGGGCGGACGATATCTGTATTAGCCAAGCAGACACAATCGAGAAGACTCAACAAGTCGCCATCATGGCTGATATCTACAGCAAGGCAAAAAGAGTACAAGCCTGGCTCGCCCTAACCCCAAAGTACACGATGGAAGCTCTGAAGTTCATAGCACGACTATCATCAAAGGCAGAGTCTTTCGGAATCAGCGATGAAGTTAACCAGCCTCGATAGTTTCCAGACTTTCCTTCTATCAACATCTGCGATAACGAGGCGCAAAATCTCATCTACAATGCCATTAAAGCTCACGCCGACTATCTCGTTTCTCGATCGTGGTTCAACAGAGTATGGGTTGTTCAAGAAGTCACCTTGGCCGCGGAGCTGATCGTATCTTATAGACATTCCACCATAGATTGGACCGCTTTGCTCGAGCACTAGAAACACTTCGCGGAGCTCTAAGGCAAGTCCCGCGCGGAGAAGAGCGATTAAGGCTAGAAGGTCTTAAGCCCGCCTAGGAACTTCTACAGCAACAGGACGTCTTTCGACTGCTTAATCGACATAGTAATAGGAACCATCATCTCATAAACAACGTTCTTGGGAAGCAGATGAGCAATCGGGACTGTTCCAATGACCGCAACAAAGTCTACGCAATGCTAGCAATGACGAAATCTCTATATCCCATAACGCCGGATTATAAACAGAACCGTAGCCAAAGCTTATACTAATTTCACCAGGAGGTATTCACCCGTCACGCACATTTATTTAGCTGAACTATGCCGCAAACAACACAAGACAAATCTAGAGGACGCCGACACCGACACCAAGGACGATCAACGGCCGCCCATTAATATCACCAATCGAGACTATCTGCCTTCTTGGGTACCGGAGTTTCGCCCATCATTAGCCTCTAAATAGGCCTCGCCACTCAATGGGAGCTATTGTCTGCCCGACAGGCCCCTTTCTATTTCTTTCCTCATCCGGAAATGCTCAATACCATAGGCGTCACGGGCACGATCTTCAATATCATCGCAACAACCACTCAGATATATAATGAGAAAAGTAGTCCGTATTGCATGTATAACCCCGGAGGGTTTTTTTCTATCATCAATCAACTACAAGAAATACCCTACTTTCCTCCCGAATTCGCCATCCAACCTACTTCAGAACCACTCTAGCTTATCCTAGCAAAAACCTTGACAGGCGGAACCAGCGATTGTAATAGGGCAGAATTCCTCTTAATGCGGCATCCTGGCCTCTAGAGTCTCAATCACCTCGAACAAGGCAGCTTGCCTTGGCTAACTGCAATCTAGGATTGCTTTTCAACACATTGCTTTGATCCAACCGGAGAAGTATTTCAACACGTGCTCCTCAAGACATTGGGAGTGGAGTCTCGACCATTTAGTACGGACGGCGAAATCGCATTGGGGTTCCTCAACTACTTAGCAAACATTCTCGTTTCCAGCCTGTTGTTCGTAACTACAGAAGGATACATAGGGCTTGTTCCAAAGGATGTTCGAGGTAGTAATTTCATTACAATCTTTAATAGCTGCGATATGCCATACGTGGTTCGGCCCACAGGGAAGGTAAAATACAAGGAAAATCTATCTAAGGAGGCACTCCAAGTCGTTGGGCCATGCTACCCTCACGGAATCATAAACGGGGAAATCTTTACGGACCGGGACGCGCCCCGGTTCTCGAGGCTGAAATGGACAAGGCTGAAATGGACAAGGCTTAATGGTGATACGGCTGCTTCTTTAGAAGAGTGGATGATACTGATTTAAAGCTATGAAGGCCGTCAAATACTATAGTGCAGAACAGTGCTCTTATCAGTATTGAATATTGAAGATTTTTGGAGTTGAGGTGGTAAAAATAAGGTAGATGTATCGTGGACAGGATACGCACAGTAACTCTTGGCAGTAACTTTACTGTGCGAATCTTTTCCAAATCAAGCGGAAGCTGGGGCGGTGAGGTGGCCAAGACACTACTCAAGTACCTATTTTACTAGTAAAAGCCATACAAATGCAATGTTCACCTAATACCCCTGCACCCCTGCGAGCTGTTGCACGATCAAATAAAAACACGAATTTTATCACCGCCAAAATCGACGTCACGTCAATATCGACGTCGATCAACGCCTCTTAATTGCCAACCACCCTCCATATAAATACGCAGCTATGGCGCCCCAGGCTCTACGCCAAGCAGAACTAGATTCTTATTCAAAATGGACGCGCCTACTGCCGCCACACCTCAAGCAAACCAATTAGTCAAATGGAAGGCCCACGAGAAGCTAAGAAACAAAGATGCGATCACGGCAATGTAGGCAGCTATTTAATCAATCTCTCCTAAACACTTGCTTGAGCCGGAAGCTGGTAAGCACTATAATACTCGCGACTTAGCAACACAGCGCTTTAACAACTATGCGTTCTCTCAAGGCCGCGAGCTCTACATAAGTGCACAGCAAGTCTATATAAAATGCAGAGCTTATGGCAAAGAGACTCGCAACAATTGGGACAAGGGAGGCAGATATCTTGGCAGCCAAACAGGAAGATTTTAAGGAAGAGCTGTCCCTATCAAGTTTCCGCTCACAAGAACGTAGTTAATAGAGCTATTGCCTGGCTTATAAAGATCAATGACGGTACACATACCTGCGCCGCTATACCGAATCCTCTCAAAGTGGTAACGTGGGTGATAGGGTTATAACGGCGGTGGTAGCCGGCCGTCATAACCCTATCGCCGTCATAACCCTATCACCCACATTATATAGAAGGCAGGTGCAATAAAGCAGGAGCGATTTAAGGAGCTGCGTTCGGCTCTCCAACAAGCCGGCTTCCATGTACGCTCGCGCATCTACGCCGAAGTTAATTCTGAATTGGGTTACCTACGGGCCTTCTAAAGAGGTGTATCTTAAAGGCCTAAAAAAAGAACATTAAAGGAACAAGTTGCTGCTAATAAGTTACGGTCGGCCAGATCCACGACCTCAACCAAAGAGCCTCCGCCGGCTCCTCTCCCGACAGCACAGACAGTGCGACATTTTCTAATATAGCCAAGCTTCCAATGAGTACTGTGGGCCCACTAAATACGATAGTTTAATTGTATGGCTATATAGCTCGAAGTGCTTCGATGTCAAAGCGTTCGGAATATTAATTTTTGTTTTACCACTAACTGAATACTGACTTGCCATTCCCCTAGGTGACTATACCTCCTAAGTCCTCGTCCAAATTACTTTCTCAACTCCATAGCAGATTGCTTTCGCACGTTAATTTGTTTCCGGCTTCTATATCTGCACTAATGCAACATTATTAACAAACTAGCTGCGCATGCCGCTGTTAATAACTATAACGAACACTGGCAAAACAGTTCAAATTATGCACTTATTCGTCTTATCTAAGGCCGAGCAGGTGTTTAAGGAGATGCACGACTTCATAAACGAGTTTATTCCAAATCAAATTAAAGCAATTGCAGAGCTTACTATACTACTGCGCTGCGGGGACTTTAGATTATAATGTCTACAATTTAATTAAATTATAACCCCTTCCTAAACCTCACAATTGAATATTTTCGCGTACAACACCACGCCAAGGCTTACGATGCAGGTGCAGATTACGACTCAAGCATGGCTTAATTGCGACGCAGTGGCTTTACGCCAGTCAATTAATATATGGCTCTAAAATCAAGATCTACAACGCCAAAAACAAGCTCCAAGTCACTGATTTTACACCGGCAGAATCGAACTTGGCAAAAGTTTCGGACAGTAAAGTTACTACCAAGAGTTACTCTCCGTGTCCTGTCCGCATCAGGTAAGTCCAGGCAACTGAGTCAAATAGGTAATAGAAATAGGTAATGAGATATTCGATGAGACATTTAGTCATAAGTTAAGAGACAACTAAGACAAAGTACGTAAATACGATCTGGGTCGACAGACAGTAGTACGATGGTGGTAAGGAAGTCCGATTCAGTTCGACAAATTTTAACGACAATAATACACCACCTCTTTACATCTCGTTGTAAGTGCTTATTGATCTTGGCGACTAAACTACCTATTTTAGGCATAATTCTATACAGAAAGGGTATAAATCCGCGCTGTTTGATCGGCACGATCAGCACGCACTTACAACGAGATGCGCCGGGGTGGTGTACTACTTCGAAGCTTAATTCTGATCGATTTACCCACTCTAGTGGTGACGATGACGCGTCGGACGACGCTTCGAGCGACACTACGGAGGACGGCCCAGAAAGAGATTTCTCCTTCCTATTTGGGAAAAGTGCAATTTTAGTGCCAAGACCCCACCAAAATATACCAAATTTTGACTTTGAGCTTTGTAAAAGCAACTCTACACTAACTTTTTGATAGAATCTACTTACTTGATCGCTTATAATATCCTCTATATACCTTCTACTATTTTCCCTACTATTTTTAAGCCCAAAATGCCTTACTACGGCCTTGCAATAAGGGCGCAGGCCATAGTAATAAATGCTTTAGGTACACCCCTAAAACTAATTACTTAAATTACTAGGATTAGTGGTAAGCGCATTAGTAACCTAGTAAAAAAGGTAGTGGAGAATAGTTAGAATGCAAATTAGGTCCTCCTTAATAACTACCTTAAGGATAAGCCCCGCAAAGGGTATACTAAAAAGATTACCCCTAATATTAAGCAGAGAGTCGTCAACGCCGTTATATACAATTATTACAGACATAAAAAAAGTAGTAAAAAAATTTGTTGCGAAATAGGTATCTCTGCGGCGTCTGTTTAAACTATACTTAAAAAGCACAGCTTCTATAAAATAAAGTCAATAAGGAAGCCTAGATTAACTATAGCTATAAAGAACAAACAATATAGATTTACACTGGCTTATTATTATTAGATATTAGAAGATTAGAAGGCTGTAATTTAGTTAAGTAAAATAAGTATAGTAAAACCTCTTTATAACGATATGGTTTTTATAGCTAAGCATATCGTTATAAAAGGGATATTGTTATTGTTGGTATGCTTTAACACAGTGCAATAGACGTAATATACGTGCAGTGCGGTGTGTAGTTGGATTTTTCCTTGTTCTATCTACACGTCTTGATGATATATATACGCGTCTCGCGTAGATCACGTGCTTACGCACGTGATATATAGAACGAATATATACCGACACTGGAGCAACTCTAAAGGAAACCAAATCGTACCATTCCTGTTATTTATAGTATATACGCAATAGCTTCTCCTTCGATCCTATCCCAGTCATATAACACTTGTAACGGTTTACATGAACTAGAGCTTATGGATTAATAAACTGTGTAATAAAGTTAAGACGTTGCGTAAGGAAAGAAGGTAAGGAAACGGGAAGAAAGGGTATATATTGTTAACTTGGTTGCTTGGTTAATATATACATGGAGTAGAATAGGATTTAGGTAGTAGTCCTAGCAGAACTTGGCAGGATTTAGTAGACTTTGGCAGAATATAGTAGAATGCCGTAGATTGCCATTATATTGCTATCTCGCGGTCGGTCTCTAATTGCTAGGTTGTGGAAACAGGTAGACATGTATAAGGTATTACAGGGTGTCTTATAACAATTGCTATCTAATAAAGATACTAAGCTAAGGAGAAGGAGAAGGAGAAGGGTCGTTAGGGGTAGTAGGTAGATATATCGCGAGGGTCGCTAAGGCGCTAGTGGCAAGCGAGCTAATAGCGATTTTCTATGCCGGGTATGGAAAATCCTGATTGGCTGGTTAAATTTAGGGTCCGTAGAATATAGCACTGTTATAACGCTACACCAAATCTTAGTTTGTTTGTTTAACCTACTCTATAGTCTATAGTTCTAAGTAATTGGTATTAATTAACTTCTTAAGAGCCGTAGATGCCTTGCTCTTAGTTATTAAGTCAGTAGGGTTACTATCACCATTAATTTACTTAACTTCCGTAATCTCTCTGCGCTCGTATAACTGACGGAGACACATAACGTCTATTATAAGACGTTTCTCTTGTGTAGTGCCTAGCTTGATAAGACATTTGTAGAGTGATTTTAAGTCGGTGTAAAGTATAAGTGGGAGTTTAATCTGTAGGAGTTATTTAACGGTTGACTTAATTGCGGCGCCAATGTTAAATCTATAGGCTATTGTGTAGAGTTTTAAAGCTAGTACGCTTCTGGTAACTTTTTTGCACTTAATTAACGACTAGTAAATAATATTAGCCCTATATAACATGTCCTCTAATACCAGTATATATCCTATTTGTGACAAGAGGTCCTTGTTGTTGGTAAATAAGGCGTTAGTAAAAGCAAGTAGGCGTAATATATTAATATCTAATTTAACAAACGTGAGGCCTCTTATTAGGTTATTAATCTGTAATTATAGTTATTTATTAAGTGCTATAATATCTTCCTTTTTAGGGTTAATTACCTGGGCGGTAAAAGAGAGATTAAAGGAAGCTTCTGGTTAATATATAGAGGTAATATACGCGCCTCTTACGCGTTGTGTAACGTATTATTCCTTTATAGTTAGTGCATTACGGACAATGCCTCTTAAGCTCGTGGTTGTAGCTATTTTGCTAAGGTAGACCGTATTTAGGTTTTTGCACTAGTGTTTCTGGGTTATTGTAATATTGCCTTCCTAAGAGAGTTAAATGATGCATTTATTAAATTTAAGTGACTGTTTAACCATAAGTTGCTCGCGCTCTTTTGTGAGAAAGTGAGCCTTTTCTAGATGTCGTTGCTCCGCGTCCGCAAAGGTGGTATTAGCCAGGAAGAGAGTATTGTTAGTTTAAAGGCCAATAATGCTAAAGTAATTAGGAGTGTTGCTCTATAAAAGGCAAGGGTTATATATTAATAAGTTTATATCTAACTCCTTAATATAATAATTATAGTAGGTTATAAACTAGTAATTGCCTACTTTTGGAATACCGTATAAAGGCTTAATTATCTTTAGGATGGAGTTCTTTCCAATGCCTAGTTGGCTTCCCAATTTATAAGGTGGTCGGATATAGAAGTCTTAATTTAGCTTTGTAAGAGACTGGACATACGCCTAGGAGATATCTTGTAGGTATAACTGTATGCCATTGCCTCGTAGTATTGCTGCGATGCATAGAATAAGGCGTTAGCTAACTTGTTGAATAGTAGGTAACTAGGTTAGTATAATACCCTTTTTAAGATTGTTGTACGCTTGGATAACGAGTCTCAATTTCTTAAAGGCTTTATTGGTACTGGGGTTTTTAATCTTATCTATAAATTATAAGTTAAAGACTCTAACTCCTGCGGGTACGTCCTAAGGGTTAATTATCTTAAATACGCCCTTTTTAATTAGTTCTGTAATTTCCTTTTAATAGGACGTTTTAAACTGCTTATGGTTGCTATCCTCTTGCAAGAATACAGTAATGTTAGCAGTATTAACGTAAAGGGGATGCTTACGGGGTCTTCCTTTTCCTTAGTAAGGTGGTTATGCTTCTTTAGTTTTGGTAAGGGACGGTTTCTATATAGAGACGGTTTCTGTGGACGGTTTGTATGTATGGACAGTTTCGTCAACTTGAATATTGTTAACTTAGGTGCCGTTATCTTAAATGTCTTTAACTTGAATATTTCTAGGGTCTATTAAGTACGGTTTAATAGTAGTGCTATGGAACTTTATAGGGCCGCTAGGTAGGTTAACAGCACACGTTTCTCCTTTAATATTTAGTAGGTTATATAGTCCTGCCTAGTATCTAGGTTGTTCTATATTGCCTTCTCTCCAGACCAGTACTAAAGAGTTATAGGGTAGATTATGAATTGCGGTAGTGTTGGGGCTATTATATATATTAAGTACATCTGCGACCTAGCGCTCCGCTTGTATCTTCTTTACTTCCTCTATAGCTTTCTTGAATGCAATCGCACGCTATATTACTATAGGTAAAGGTGCGTCGGACTCTATTATTTAGGGGTATACTCCAAATACCAATAGTGTGGGTATTAGGCCGTCTGGTCCTGTGGAGTTATTAATTACTTTAAAGGCTATTTACAGTGCCATATTCTTATTAATTCCTGGTATCTTGGAAGTGATAATATAGTATATACGTCGCAAGGGGCCGTGGTAACACTCTACTATGCCAATTAAGTTATAAGCTTTGACTGGTACACTCCTTATAGTAGTGCCTATATTAACCGCGTATTGTTTAAACTCTTTACTAATAAAGTTCTTTCCTATATTATATGTAATCACATCCGGGGGGCCTAGGTATGTGTTAATCTAGCACGCTTGTAACATGTCCTATATATGCTTAGCGCTAATATTTTATAGCTATCTACCTGTTTGAAATCGGGTACCTTTATTAACGATATAAAGTACGGGCTTACTGTTAATGTACATAATGTTAACAATAATACAGTAGTTGAAATTAATATTGTCCTTTAAGGTGAATTTAAATCTGCCTGGTAACTTTCCGTGCTTTTAACAGTACAAGCAGTAGTGGGTAATATGCTTAAGGGTCTTGCGATTAGTATTGTTTTTATAGCCAGCGCGGTCTAATATTCTTTTAAGTCGCTCTACTGACGGATGTCTAAAGCGTTAGTGTAGGCGTCACAATTCTACGTTAGTTAAATAGCATGGGTTTTGGTTAAAAGACTCTGTAATAAATATATACAATAAGGTATCCTATAGTAGAAACAGGTATCTAAATTGGCGTACAACTGGTACGGTCTTTGAGGGGGTTATTAGGATATTCTTTAGGTTGTTAAAGTACACTCATAAGTTATCCATATCCGCTAGGCAAAGTAGGAAAGGGGTGTTAACTTTAATAACGTGGAACTCTACTATACCTATTAGTATAGCTATCTTAATAGAACTAATAGAAGATGTAGAACCTATTCTAAACTATATACTAACTGTGCCTCTTATAGACTTGTTTAACTATACTTTGTTAATCTTCTGAAGTGTAAGAAACTAACCGTATCCTACTATAGAACGTTTGGAGGCTCTAGTGTTGATTATTACACCTATAAACTTTATGGAGGTGTAGCGTAAGGTTGTATTATATGTAAATGGGTCTGTGTCAGTAGTAAATACATCTATTATAGTATTAATAGTTGTAACTACGTGGCTATAAGCTCTGTTGGCCAGTTCTGAAGCTATAGCGGTTGCATTGTCTAGTTCGATTTTACCATATAAAGTGTAGTATACTGTGGTCTGGTTGTCCTTATTTAGTAAAGTGTTGGGGTCCATATCAATTACCAGAGCGTTAAATGCGTTAGTGATCTTATTGTCCTTATCGTTGTCCTTGTCGTTGTCGCCTTCATAGTCTATAATATATTGCTTTATTCGCTCCTAGAAGCGGTCCTTAAACTTATTCTTAAACTTAGTCTTAGACTCTTTTTATTCCTCCTTAGTATGTTTCTATAAGTAACATCCTTCCCTGTTATATATAAAGCAACGTGGTTTCTATCAGTTGCGGTTATATAGGGGGTTACTGTGGTTGTTACGGTTGTTATGGTTATAGTTATTATCTCTTCTATAGAATTGTTGGTCCGTAAAGAAAGCTTATATCTTCTCCGCATGCTCTTTCTTGTATGCTATAATGGACAATTAAAGTTTATTAATAAGGGCTTTAAGGTTATCTGGTAGGTTAGAGACTGTATATCTGCATACTGGTATTCCCTGGCAAGAAGTAACGATTTTGTTATAAAGGAAGTCTATGGTTTGTAAGGTAGGTCTAAGGCCATACTATAGTTGACGAAGTCTATGGATTAGCAATTAAAGGCATTCGCTTGTAAATTTGTCTGTATTTTCTACTATTACTGTTGTAAGTGTAATGGTATTCCACTTATCTAGGTTCTTGCGTTAAAATCCTGGTCCTTTAAAGAAATTCCAAAGGTGTTCGCAAGCTTTAGCGAATAGTAAGTGGGATAGTTAGTTTGTGTAGAAGTGGTCTAAAGCTAGTCCTTTTAGCATAGTAGGGAATGCTTTAAGGTAAGCTTCTTAGGGTACGTCCGCTTAATTACAGATATTGTAGAATATTGTTAATTTATAGTTAAGGCTTTTGTTTATACCACTGTATTTCTGCTCCTCCGTGTATATCTTGGCTGCATTCGCAATTTCCTTGCTATAGCCGGTCATAGTGATAGGGCGGTTCTCCTCGTCCGTAGGTTGTACGTAGAGTTGCTGTGTTATTATTGCAGGTTGAGGTGTGACAGATGGTGTAAAGGTAGAGGTAGTCGTATATTAAGGTATAGCGGGAAGTATAGGCACTAAGGAACGTCCTGCTTGTCGCTCCTCCGGGGTTCCGTGTGTCTTATAGTACTTAATACGTCTTAACTTAATACTAGTGCCGAACTTATCCTTAAGTGCATTTATCTTTTCTCTAGTCCATTCTGTTTGGTCTTCTTCTTGTGCTGTGTTGTATAAGGACTGGGGAAGTGATTTGCCTTATTTGTGGTTGGCGTTAACCCATACTCCTCTAATATTTATATAATTACGTAGTTTCTGAAGCCAATGTGAGGAGATTTTCGTAAAGATATTAACTATAAAGTCTTTAAAATCTCCTTAGAACGACTTCTAGAGTATTAAGTCTATCTAGTTATGTATCTCCGTATATACGTACATCTTGCATTGTATGTAGTTGGTTAGCTCGTCCTTAGTAACTTCCGTTAGGTTAATTTCATCTTCCTATTTAGTTGCTTCTTCCTCCCAGTCTTTCTCTGTTCCTAACATCTTATGTTTTATATATTATTCGGGTAAGGTAAGGTGTTTCGATTTATAAGGTAAAGGTAGGGGGGGCGGTTAAGGAGGTGGTTGAGGAGGTGGTTAAGGAGGTGGTTTAGGGGCGGTTCGAGTTATTGAGTAGGGTAAGGTGTTCTACGCAGTAATTCTTCTAAAATAGATAGAACGAGATGTTTAGAAGTCATTATGGATACTAGACAAGTACTCCTAGGTAGTTTCTCTTCTTCTCTTTAACTAAAATAGGCTGATATAAAAGGTGGATAAGTACAACTATCTTCTAATCTGCTGCAAGGTGGACAGTATAACTATCTTCTAAGCTATCTGCGTGTTTCCTGATCTGTGCGCGCTCACTAATTAGTGTTGGTATGCTTTAACACAGTGCAATAGACGTAATATACGTGCAGTACGGTGTGTAGTTGGATTCTTCCTTGTTCTATCTACACGTCTTAATAATATATATACGCGTCTCGCGTAGATCACGTGCTTACGCACGTGATATATGGAACGAATATATACCGACAGTTATATTTAGTATTTATATATAAAATGCACCCAAAATCAAAATTAGGTAATAATATTGTATATCTACGTCTGCGAAGCTATAATTAAGTAATTGGCTATACTAAAATACATCGCAATTGACTACTGCTTGGTATTTTAAGCTTGTCGCCCTTAAATTTAACGCTCGTGACTTAATAGAGTTATAATTACGTCTCTCTTAGAGTTGCTTTGCTGCTCCTTATAAAGTTAAAGCTTTTGTAAGGCTGCAAGCGCCTTATTAAGCTTAATTTAAGGTTAATTAATAACTTCCTTATCTGTTTCCGTATTATAATTAGGCCCTATATAGAGCTCTGCTATACTCTTAATAAGATCCTTTAGTAAATCCTCTACTTTCTTACCTGGCAGCTTAATAAAATCCTAAATATTTATTACAGCGTGGATCCTTCCTACTGTATATAGCTGCTCTACTAGTTACTCTATCTTATTAATTATAGGAGGATCTATATAATCTTAAGGGTGAGGCTGTGGGCTAATATAAGAGCTAAATAATATAGATTTAATAAAGCAGTTCTTAATTACCTAGGGCGTAACTTCCCCCCAAGCTGCAATTAACCATTAAATCGCCCATAGGATGTGCATCTGTTTAATTAGATCCTTATCCTAAAGCAAGTGCTCTACTATAAATTACAGCTAGAATCGCCTGTAGAGCAGCTTAAAGTTTACAATTATCCCTTAATTAAGTGGCTAGTATACTAAAGTGTAATTAAAAGGGAGGAACTTAATATATATATTCTTAAGAGAGCTATTCTTAGTAAGCGTTTAAACGGCTGCTTTATAAGCGCTGAAGCTATTAATTAAGAGGAGTATCTTCCTGCCCTATATCCTTTTATTAAACTAGGTAAGCTAATTAAGTATAATTACTGTTGTTATCTACACCTTCTTATTATACCTCTACATAATATTTAATAAGGCTGTAACGGGACTAGCCCATTTACAGTAGGAATGTCTCGGTGAAATACTTAATAGATGAATTCCGACGCTTTGATCAAATTCTGCCAAATTCTGCAAAGTCGATCAAATTCCGCCAAATTCTGCCGACTCGATCAAATTCCACCAAATTCCACTGACGTGATGAAATTTGGTCGAAACCTATTGAAATCCGCGTGGGCTCGTGCTTATGTGTCTGCTGCTAAGACCTCGAATATTTAGTTACAAGTTTCCTATGTTCCTTTCTCTTCTTTACGCAACGTCTTGTACTTAGCAAGAGCTATATACCCTTAGATTTAGATAGAATTTATATAGTTTTTTTGAATCTTTTTTAAAGCCTCTTCGCGCCCTTATAAAGGCTATATTAATGCGATTAAATGCGATATTATGGAGCGGTATAAGCGGTGATAATATATAGCAAAGTAGATATTATTAAGCTATATATATAAACTGCGTAATAAAGTTAAGACATTGCGTAAGGAGAGAAGGTAAGGAAACGGGAAGAAAGGGTATATATTATTAGTTTAGTTGCTTAGTTAACACATATATAGAGCAGAATAGGATTTAAGGAGCGTGTAAGGGATATTATTGCGGTTACCTTGGGCTGCCCTTAGGACAACCTTTAGACGCCCCTTAGATGGTCGCTGGTCATGTGCCAAAGGTATATACCCGTAGTATATAGTTTTTATAATCCCAGAGGCTTTACCTCCTTAAGGATTCGTCTCTTTTACTAATCTATTTTGTTCTATAATTGTGTCCTTATAGCCCCCTGTCTACAAAGTCCCCTTACATTCGAATCCTTCCTACTCTATTTGGAAGGGTAGTTGGCTTTAAGGACCAGATTATTTGTTTATATCTTTTATTTATATCCACTATCCTCCCTTAAAATCTTGTAATAACCTAAATGGAAACTCTATAAATACCTTATGGAAAGCCGTCGTATTAAGGCAGGAAGGTCCCTTTAATAGCGAGAGATTACAACAATATAAACCTCTGGGCAAGATAGCCGAACGAGCCCTAATACCTAGATGCACTAGGAGCTTGAAGACTCTTATATACCTATAGTTACAGCTAAGGAAAACGCAGACACCCTCTATAACGGACATAATGCTACTAGAAAGTAACTGGAACCCCTCTAGCCCACCTAGGCCAATTGGAAGACCAAGCGCTAGAGGCGACTTTAAGATCTTCCCCTAAGCTAGAAATGCCAGAGGAATACACTAACACGTTTAACTAGGGACTTAACTGGAACCCTCCTAGAAGACCACCGGCCTATAATTAGTATAGTAGCGGTGTATAGACTGCTTATAAGCCAAGTGGGCCTACCCCTTTAGGTAATCTAACCTAAATAATAACTTAAGACCTAATGCTTATTGGGAAACCCGCACTAGCCACTAGTACTAATACTACTTCTATAGCCGGAGCTTTCCTAGGCCCAAGTTTGGAAAGTTAAGAGCCCTATGCTAATATCCTTTAAGATAGATATTGGGAAGCTATCGCAAGGCTCTTAAAAGCTATATAGGAGGAAGCTACTAATAAATATATTAAAACCCTTTAAGGGCAAATTTAAATCTAGTAGGGTTTAATCTAGGCTAGATAAGTTTTTTTATAACCTAGATAAGGTTAAGGGCTTTTTAGGGGCTACCTAGTACCTACCTAAGGAGGTGTGGAAGACTTAGAAAGGCACCTATATAATTGTCGGGAATAAGGCAAGCGGTCGTCACGTGTTGTCGCGGCACTAGCGTGGCGAGGAGCCTTAAGCTCTTCGCCCTTCCTCGTTCCAATTAAAAGAAAGCATGCATTATTAAACAACGTTACTGTATCTACTTGAGTAGTACTAGTAATTTACCCTGTGTTACCAACACTAATCAGTGGTTGAATACACAACTATAGAATAGCAAGGTTTTTAATAGAAGAGACAGTCTCGTGTAGGGGTGCCATATGCGCTTATATAGAATGGATCCTGGTGATACTATGCTACCTTAAACTTGTGGAAAACTAGTAACAGAAGTGTTACTAAGTACTAGGAGATACCAAGTTGCGTCTATTATGTAGAATAACTACGTTTACGAAGATTTGGTTAAGTACTTTAGGTTAGAAGTGTTACTAAACCTAGGGTCCTAAGTTAACGTCCAAAACGCGTTAACTATATCTTAAATTGCCTACCTTTTAATAGCAAACCTACGAGATCCTATAAAACCAAAAACCCTACCTACCTTTAACGTACAATACCCCGTTAAATAACCCTTATTTTCCTTTTTTTTTCTATTAACAAAATAATAGCTATTATGGCGTTAACCTACCTAAAGTAGTACGAGAAAGACATTAACTCAGAGATATAGGACACAGATATTAACCCTATAAACGCTAAGTAACAGGACATAAACGGATTCTTATTATACCGCATGGCACACTATACAGACCGCGAATATAACGACACTATGCTATAGTATTGCATAAAGGAGGACTTTGTTAGATGGACAAAGGAAATATAGGCTCTTATAAAAAAAGATGTTGTATAAGACTTCCGTAATTTCCTTTAGGAGAATAGAGTATTTGTCCCTATAGATAGGGGTGCTATTAGAGACAATATCCAGGAGTAAGTCATTAATATAGAAGAAGAGCATAAATGGACTCTATAAGAGATTAAGCACCAACTATGTAATAAGAAGAAGCTTAACTTATAATGGAATCTAAATAATATACCAATAGAGACGCGTCCTAATTCCATTGCTCTAGGCACGAGTTCTTACGTTCCGTATCCATCGCTTCTACTAATTTAACCTATAACTTTAACTACTGCCCCTTAAGAGCAAGCGCAAGATCCCCTTACTTCGCGATTTAATAACCTTTAAACTCTATTGTAGCAAGATTAGGTACCACGTCGTATTCTATTAAGATTTATATCTCTACTATAGCCTATAAAGCAATCCCTACCTTAATCTCTAATGCAATTTTAACGTGGCCTAACACCACTTAGAGGCACCTTAAAAATGCTTACAGAGCTTACAAAGCTCTATTTAGACCAGGAGAAGAGGTTTAGTAGGGAACTGTATAATATCCTTAATTTAAAGCTGCGTATCTTCTATAACTATTACTAAAAGGTTAGACTGGAACCTAACCAATATTATAACGCTTATTCTGTTATACTTAAGGGCCGCGCCAGTACCTTCTATTATAATCGTTTGGCAGGAAAAGGATATAATTTTAACTAAATAATATATAAGATAAGATGCCACTTTAAAACAGAAGAGAATAAGTAGTAGTATATATTGGAGTGGAGAGAGACTACCTTTCTAAGAATTATTACTATAAACCTAGATGCCTCTTAACTTAATTATCTTTAAAAGCTCTTTAACCGACTTTAGATAATTTAGCGTGGTTTATCCAAATTATATTAAGAGGACTTTAGCCTACGCGATTAAGTTATTAGTGCATGCCAAGGTATTAAAGAATGTAACCTTACTCTCTTTAATCCTGTAAATACTTATAAAGGAGTGTGTACTTAATTAAAATCCTCTATTAGTACCACTCTGCGCTCTTAAGAAGTATAGCAATTTAACACCTAACCCTAACCTACTTTAATTAACCTAGCTAACTGACACGATTATAACTGGACTAATTAAATATATAGTGGCCGGGGTAGAGGATACGGCAGAGGGTATAATTAACGTCGACTATAAAGTAATCGTAGAGGTCCTTATGGAGGTTTATCTTAAAACAATTAATAAAAGAAATGCTACGTTTATAAGAAGCCAAATTGCTAGTTAACTAGGCACCCTCTTAATAGACAAAAGGAGGCATATAATAAGTTTCGCCAGAGCGCACAAAACGTCAGAAATTGTAAGGTTACTATAGCCTACTTCCAAAGCTTCCTAGTTTAATATAAAGGCGAAGAAGATCTTAAGGGTAAGGTTAACAAGGCCAAACAGCTCCTTATAGATATAGAAATTAAGGACTACTCTCTCAACTAATACTTTACCGAGTATAGTAAGGTAAATGGCACACAAACCGTCGCTGTCCTTAATAACTAATCTACGCTCCATTCTGTTATAAAGTTAAATATCTTTAATAAGCTAAAGGAAAGTTCCGCGTTCTCCTTTAACAATAGATACTTGGCAAACGTCTTCTATAGTATTATGCTAGATACTAGAGCCGCAGGAGTATCTATAGCAGGAGAACCTTAAGTTCGAGCTCTTTAGTAGCTTAATAGCTCTATTTAGATTAACCAATTAACGACAGGCCAATATATAATTCGCTTTAACAAGGGTACTATAATCTTTCTTGGTATAATTAAGGTCTAAACCCCGTTAGGATATATTACTTTCCATATTATTCCCGCAAACACCCCGTTTCTATTCTATATCCAAAATATAGATAAGTTAGGCATTAAGCTTAATAACCTTAAGAATATGCTCGTTTAGGGAGATAATTGGGTGCCTATTGTATGCAAGTAGGGTTACCCTTAGTTACTCCTTTAACAGCTAGAAAGGAGTGTTGCTTAGAGCTATTTAACTAAGTTAGAGTTATGTTAACTATACCGTCGCTTTAGTTACCTATTAGTTTATAGATTGCTTAGGGTTCTTTAGCAAGTAGGTTATAAAGTTAAGGCTAAGACGATTAAGTATCTTATAAAGTATTACTATTACTACCAAATAAACCAGAAGTCCCCTAGCCGATTTAAGTTTACCCTTAAAGATAACTACGACTTTAACTTCTATATTATTATTAACATTATATATCTTAGCGGCAAGCCAGTACTCTAAGTTATTGACCTCTTAACCTCCTTCTAAGCCGCACGTTTCCTAAAGGATATGTTAGCTAGGAACGCATAGGATACTCTTTAATTGTGCTAGATTAATGTCTACCTAAGACCCCCTAATTAAGTCATTTATAATATAGGAAGGAACTTCTTATCTATAGAGTTTTGGTAATAGGTAAAGGCAATAGAAATTAAGGTCAAGGAAGTCCCTATTAAGGCATATAATAGTATTGGAAAAGTAGAATAATATTATACGCTATTATACCGAGTATATAAGATTATTTCTTTAGAACTAGAGGGCGCTAGTAAAGAGCTTATCTTATAGATAGCTGTTAAGGCTATTAATGATTCCGCTAGCCTAGATGGGCTTGTACCTATATTACTAGTCTTTAGCGCCTACCCTTAAATAACTAATAATTCTCCACTATCTCTATTTGTTACGTAATGAGCTAAGGCTATCTATAAAGCAATAAAGGAGGTACGCTGTATCTACGCTACGCGCCAGGTTAATAATGTACTAAAAATAAGAAATAGCCCAAATACCTTAATTATAATAGATCCACTACTCTAATCTAAAGTACGGGTATAGCGTAAGAAAGGGGGCTGGTTAGGCCTATATACACTTATTGCTATTAAGGGTTAAACTTATACTCTTTAGATGCCCTATAGGCCCACTTAATTCCGCTTAACCATTATTAAGCCCTACTATAAGGATAATAGTTTTAAGCCTTTATAGGATGCCCTAGAGGATACCCTAGAGGAGAACTACAATTAATATACTTTAAAAGGCGACTATAATTCTAATATAGTTATAGCAGATATGCCGCAACTATGACGCGGTAGAGGTCGCCTAAAAGGATTATAAAATCGCCAATATCTTATTAATTTTAAAGAGTAATTCGTTGCCGCTATTAAGAGTAGAGTTAAGTTATTAATGGCCTTTATAATAGCTAAAGAGAAGGCGGACTTTAAGATTATAAAATAACTCTAAAAGGAAGGCTATATTATAACTCTAGGAGCCCCTTTCTAAGTATTTAATAAGCAGGAGATTAACGGTCTTATTATAAGAGGAGTTTTTAAATTTAAGAAGTATAACCCTACTAAGTTTAATGGAGTTCGTATTTTTAAGTTAAGAATAGTTAATAAGATTAAGGGCAAAGCTACTAACGCCCTATTTAAGAAGTTAAGGCTAGTTATCTAAGGTTATAACAATAACGGTAAGAAAGTAATTCTTACGCAATCCCCTATAATTTAATAAGCTAGTTAGCAAGTTATTATTACGCTAGCTCCCTCCTTAATAAAGAATAGAATAATGGTTTATTTGTGAGATATTACTTAGGCCTATACCCAATTAGAGACGTACCTTTAGCGCTTAATATTAGCATACCTTCTAGAACAAATTCGCTACCAATATCCCAAAGATATAATTATAGTCGTGCTTAAGCCATTATATGGAATTGCAGAGGCAGGAACTTACTAATAAGCTACCTATAGTAAGCACCATAAAGAGAAGCTTTTAATAACGACTTTTATATTTAACCCCTACTTCCTTATTATAACTACGGGAACTCTATTTAGAATTATTAATATGTAAACTGATAATATAATTATCTTAGGAGACGACCAATTCTTAGCTCTTAAAGAAGACGAGCTAGTAAAGGTAAATCTTATAGTAAAGCTAAAGGAGAGGCTTAACCCAATAATACTATTACTCTTTAATAGATGCATCCTTTCCCTAAATAAGGACTCCATCGCTTTACGCTAAAAGGGTTAAGGTAAGAAGATTAATATTATTAACGCTAATTCTCTAAAGTAAGGATATATAGAGTAACGCGCTTATAGAGCTTATATTGCTTCTATCTATTAACCCAAGGCTTTATTTAATCTCTCTATTACCGCCTAATACCAGAAACTAACTAAGGACGACGTTCTTACCCTAAATAAACATCTTTCCTAGCAAATAAACCATCTTAATTAGGGACTACTTTATATACCTATTAATCTTCCTACCGCTAAGCTCTTTATATTTATTAATAGATCGTTTGTAAATAATAAAGATTTTAGCTCCTAG
>Ga0307507_10005106_pt1 | contig 22054 bp, 3 predicted proteins | sample 7_EM_MG_FD_207223 | JGI IMG/M metagenome (GOLD analysis project Ga0307507, IMG submission 207223) | Populus trichocarpa ectomycorrhiza microbial communities from riparian zone in the Pacific Northwest, United States - 7_EM | ecosystem: Host-associated > Plants > Roots > Unclassified | place... | reverse complement strand
TATAGAGAAGAAAGAAGAGAAATGCAAAAGAAACTAAGCTCTTCTCTCTCTCTAAAGAAGCTATTTTGTACACAAAAAGGAAGAGATGCGCTTTTTCTATTTCTAAGTAGGACAGGGATAGCTACTAAAAAGTGGCTAATAATAGCAGGATCTATAGAAGGAGGTAACTCCTACTAGGCTCCTAGTAAAGAGATATTAGTAAGCAAAAGGACAGAAATAAATTACAAAAGGACAGGGATAGGCGTTAGGATTTCTTATTTCTTATAGTTTTCTACCACTTTCTCATTCCCTAGTAGTTGCTTGTGACTTAGTATTTTACTAAGGAACTATAAACCCCTAGTTTAGGGGCTTATAAACTGCTAGGACATAGTTACTAGTACATGTTAAGCTGCCCTAAGGGATTCATGTATATAGGACTATAGCGCCATAGCCTAGAGGCTGCATGCGCAGTATTGTACGTAGTATAATACAACGGATATTAAAAAAAAAAAAAGACAGATTACTAAAGTTAAGTGGATTAATAGAGATACTAACCCTGCGGATGCTATGACAAAGGGCAAGCCTTGTACAGCACTATCACGGCTTATTAACACAAATTAAGTTAAATTACGGGCTGTAGGGTGGGTTAAATAAATAGATTTAGATTTGGTAGGTATAACGGACTTGTATAATATAGAGCCAGCCGCTAAGGCGCTAGTAGTAGGCGAGCTAATAGCGATTTTCTATCCCGGGGATGGAAAATCCTAATTGGCTGGTTTAACGGTATGGTAGAATCTGACAGGTGGCGCGCTTTAGGATTAAAGGTGGAGCTATTGCGTATTATAGACGGAAGAGCTAGTTATTGCATATACGCTATAAATAGTCTAAAAGTAGACTTGACTTTAGAGTGTAGATTAGCCTTCTTTTTAGAGTTGCTCCAGTGTCAGAATATTAATCACGTAACGTAGTTATAAGACTACGAGGCAAGACTAGCTAATCTAACTCGGAGCAACCCCTAACTTCTAGACAATAATTAACTACTAACTTTAACACCGCATACGTACCACTACAAGTGATATTTGTGTACGTTGATAAAGCGAGTATACTGACACTAATATATATATTAACGGACTATAAGAACCTATAGTACTTTATAACTATAAAGCAATTAATATAGCGCTAAATTCGTTAGGCCAAATACCTCTTATAATTTAACTTTAAGATTATATACTAACTAGGCAAACTTAATTAGAAGCCTAATATATTAATATAATAATTATAGGACCTACCTATAAATGCTACGGATAAATAGATTATAAATTAATTATAGATTTTATTACCTCCTAAATGTTTTAAAAAACTATATTATAATGGAACCTTGTAGCAGGAACTACGGTGGGTCCTATTATTAGGCTGGGTATATAGGTAAGAACAAATCAACAACGTAATAACAACTGGTGGAGTGGTTGCCCAACAGATTAACTCCAATTATATTCTAAGATTCACTATAAGGAGAGAACTATCTATGGTAGGGACTGAGGTCCTTTAAATACACAACCGTACTCCTAAGAAATCCTCTCTTGTATATAAGGTACGTGTTGTACATAAGGTATATACATTTACTACGTTCCTTGCATTCCTTATATAGCACATTACATGACTTAGCTACTATTCCTTGTCACATAGTTCCACTGGATCCATCCTAGACCGTGCCTATATTAACTAACTAGCTTCCTACAACTCTTCCCTAAGTAGTTATAACATTGTACTTAAAGCGTCCGTAACACTATCTCCCTCCTCTTTATCTTTGTCCTTAAAGATTCCTAGCATCTCTAAGTTGTCTACTAAAGGTGTAATGTCCATTTAATTAGTCTGGTTAATATCTTTGCTTATTATACCTAAAGTATCTTCTTCTTTATACGCGTAATGTTATGCTCGTACTATGGCTGCTATACTGTTACTTAGTAAGATAATGTTATCTCTGTGTTCTTGTTGTGCGAAAGTGGGGTTAGTGTATATTATAATAGCAAGTCCCTTGTCTTAACAACCCTTATCTTGCTTGGAGTGTACTAAAGCAAATATTTAATCGTCCTGCAACATTTATTCTTCTTCTAACACTAAGTGTGCGCGTCCTATAACTCTTAATAGCCTTTAAGTTCCCTAAGTAACTTATTATAGGGTTTTGTGTTTAATCTGCCGCTATAAAACTTAATGGTAAGCTCTCCGCTACCCTGGCTGAGCTAGAACGCTCTTAGGACGCAGAACAGAAGGCCCTAGACGCTTGAATTGCGGCATCTACTTAACTGCTTCGTCTTGAGAAGGTTTGTAAGAAGGTTCGTTCTAAGGAGTAGAAACTTATTCAGCAAGGTCTACAGGAACTTGGTGATGAAAGAATGGATTCTCTTCCCACTAAGAGGGAAACAACTCTAAGTAGCTCAGCAGGTGCTCCTCTTAGGTCCCCCTTAGGTGACTCATTTTTTAGCGATCCTTCTTTATTAATGCTGCCTAACCCCTTTTCTTCTAATACTCCTGTACCTTTCCCATAGCGTTCTCTAGGTTGCTTAGTGGTTCCTAAGTAGTCTCACTATAGCCTATCTACTTTACTTTATACCATATTTTGTTATCTACGTCCTTATAACTAATAACCTTTAAAACTTGCTATTTGTCTTCTTCTCTCCCTCTATATGTGTCTGCTTTATAGACTGGTAGCTTAATATCTCTATATACTAGTTCTAGCATCGCGATATATTGTATAGGGTAGATCCTTATTTTGGCTAGTAGGTTTAACTTATATATAACTAATAAAATTCTTTGCTTAACTTTGAAAGGTCCTAGTCTAATATAGTCCAACTTCTTACTTAGTTGTTAACTCTTGAAATTTTTGTATAGTAGCCACACTTTATCTCCCTCCTTAAGATCTGGTCCCTTAGATCTCTTAGCATTATAGTACCTTTTTATTTATTCTTATACTAGTTTAGCTGTTTCTATAAGGTTTATATAAAAATTTATTAATATCTCCATTCTTTGTTTAGCTATGCTACTCGTCTTTTTTGCTTAATATAGCAATAACAATGTTCTTAGCTTATATCCATAATTTGCCTTAAATAGTAATATCCCTATTCCTTTTTATAGTGTTGCATTATATATAAACTATATAACTAGTAATAATAATACCTAATTATTCTGTGCGTGATTAATATAATGCCTTAAATACTACTCTAGTGTCTAGTTTAGTTTTTCTGTTTATCTGTCCATCTGCAGATAATATGCTATAGATATTACTACATAAACCCCTTATTCTGCCAGAAATACTTCCTAAAATACTGCTATAAATCTTAAATCTCTATTTAATATAATCTTGTCTAGTACTCTATGTTTTATAAACACTTCCTTTATATAGATTTTAGCAACATCCTCTACTAATATCTCTTTAGTATATACTATAAAGTATCCCCACTTTATTAGCTTGTCTACTATTACTAAGATTATATTATAATCTTATCCTATAATAGGATCTTTTAACTTTAGTAATTTAATAATAAAGTCCCATAATATAACTTCCTATAGTCTTTTTGGTACTTTAATAGGTTATAGCCCTCTATATAGCTTATACCTTATTAGTTTATTTCCTTAGCAATTTAGATATTCCTTTATAACTTGTCTTGCTAGTCCCTAGATTCCTTAAATAATATACTCCTTTTAAAGTCTTAATACTAGTCCTATAAACCCATTATGTCCTTATATTATTCCCTTATAGAATTCCTTAATAAATTCTTCTATAATAGACTTAGGTATATATATTGCTTCTTTATTTTTGTATTACTCTAAGTCTAAATCCTCTACCTATGCTTCTTAGATCTTTTATATCTAATTACTCTCTAGTAATTTATAGATCTTACTTTCTTTAGTTGCTGTAATCTTTAGATAATTGTACCTAATTAATCTATCTTAATCCCTTCGCAATAAAGCTCCTAACAGCTTTTTATTACTTTATAGTTTAGCCTTTCTACTTAGAGCGTCTGCTCGTATATTATCTATACCCTTAGTATACTAAATCTTAAAATAGTATTCTGTAAGCATTTCCGCCTATTTAACCTGTCTTTGGTTAAGTTTCTTTGTTATTAGGAATCCTATAAGGTTCTTATAATCCGTCTTAACTATAAATGGTTTCTTTATACCTTATAAGAATGCTCTCTATTCCTTAAGTACTGCTACTATACCTAACAACTCCTTATTATAGATGTTATAGTTTAGTTCTAGTAGTATTATCTTTTAACTATAATACGCTACTAGGTGCCATATGTCCTAGTGCTTTTATAGCAAGCATACTCCTAGTGCAAAGTCTAATACGTTTATCTTAACAACCATTTCTAACTTTAGTTAATAGATCTTAAGGATTAATTCCTAAGTAAACAACTTTTTTAGATCTTAGAACAGCTTCTTTTACTTACTACCCTAAACCTATAATTCCTCTTTCTTTATTAACCGCGTAAATGGCTTAATACTCTTTAACCACTACGCTATAAACCTCCTATAGTAATTGCAAAACCCTAGGAATAATCTTAACTGCATAATGTTCTCTAGTTCTTGCTAATTTACTATAGCCTTTATCTTCTTTAGGTCCATACTAATTTTTCCTAGTTTAATAATAAATCCTATAAAATTAGTTTTTCTTATAAAGAACTTGTATTTCTTAATTGCTACTAGTATCTGTTCCTCTTATAGTCTCTTTAAGACCTATTTAATATATTCCTTATATTCTTTTTTACCTTCTAAGTAAATAATAATGTTGTTAAGATATGCCATAATAAACTTATTAAGGTGTTCTCCTAACACACTATTAATTTGCTTCTAGAATATTACTAGTGCGTTTATAAGCCTAAATTGTATAACTAATAGCTTATATAGTCCTTCTTTTAACCTAAAGGCTGCCTTCTATTTATTGCCTTCCTTAATTCTAATCTAATGGTATGCCTATCTTAGATCTATCTTTATAAAGATTTTTGCGTTGCCTATCCTATTTTAGATTTCACTAATTAAGGGTAAAGGATATCTATCCTTCCTGGTAATGCTGTTTAACTATCTATAGTCTATACACATCCTAAGTTTTCTGTTTTTCTTTAGGATAAATAGTACTGGATATCCTACTAATAACTGCAATGGTCTAATATATCCCTTTTATAAGTTCTCCTGGACAAACTCCTTAAGCACTACTAACTCCGTTTTAGTAAGCTTATAGATTAAAAAAACTTTAGACTTGTTCCCTCTTCTAGTTCTATCTTATAGTCCTATACTGTATACTCTAATAGCTTTTTACTTTCTAGTAACCATAACTTTTTACCATACTTATAGTATTTCTTTAGTACATAACTTAAGCCTTATTTAGTCTCTTTATATATTGCTCTAACTTAGTACTATACTAACTTAGTTTGCTATTACACTTTATGTTATTAAGTATCCCTAATATTAACCTGACCTATAATCTAATTAATCTTTAGATTGTACTCCTATAACTAAGGCATTCCTAGTATTGCCTTATCCTATCCTAATGGTAGGATATTAAAAAACATTCTAACTGGTTTCCCTTTAATAGTTAACTAAATAGGTCCTGTTTTAAGATTGATAATACCTCCTCTATAGGCTATCTAATCTTCTAAAATTGTTATAAGTGGATATAGGTGTTCCTTTTGTCTATATAGTAACCTTATTCTTTTTACTACTGCTAGTAATATATAGTTCCTTATTACTCTACTGTCTATTAATACTTTAAACTACTAGTCTTGCCATTTAACTTATAAATTTAGGTGTTGTCCTTAAATTCCTTTAAGGGTTTAAGGCTCTAACACTAGTTCCCTCTAGTCCTATACGCCTCCCCTTTTTCTAACTGTTAGCTGCTAGATCCTACCTATACTTAGTCTAACTTAGGCTAATACTTAGTTTGTTTCTTTTCCTCTATATGCCATAGATAAGTATTCTCTAGGCACTCCCACTACTATTATCTATCTAAGCATTCTTCTATAAGGAATCTTCCTAGTTAAAGTATTAAGTCCCCTTAACCTTATACTTCTACTAGGTGCTATTTATATATATACTTAGCATTTCTAAACCGCTTTTCCTCTGGTGCCTAATATATCCTTACTAGGTACTTCTAGTTCTTATCTTTTAGTGCTCTATATATATTGCACATATTATCCATATAAGCTATTTATAATAGTGTATAATGTGCTATATATTTTAGGTTAACTCTTAGCTTATCTTTACTTTTAAGTTTAAACCTATATCTAGTTAACCTAACTACTAGTATCTCTGCTATAGGTACTAAGATTTATTACTTACTTCTCTAGTCCCTAGATCCTTCTTCTAGGTTCCTTAATATTATAATCAATACTCCCTTAATATAACTTATACGTTTTTCCGTAATGGGTTAGTCTTAGATAACTTTTTTATTTAGCTATATATAGAAATCTGCCCATTTATTGTTGTGTTACTACCTATACCACTTTCCATATAACTAGTTTAGTGTGTATAGTCTATCTATTAGAAAGTACCTTATTATCACTGCATTATAACATCCTTTAGTATATCTTTCTTTAAACCTAGTTAGGATATCTAGATCCTCTTCTTGTTCCAGTTTATCTAACCACTTTACCCTAGGTGTCCCTATACTTAGCCTATTAGTAACTCTTTATATAGGTGCTCTATCCCTTATATAACCTAGCGTAGCTAACCTTTTGTCTAGCTTTTACTCTTGCTATGCAATAATTCCTTATTTAAACTTATTTATAGTTTCTTGTTTTCTACGTCTTGCAGCTAGATCCTTATAGTCGTTTTGCTTTTTAATCCTAGTATTAACTATTTAATCTTTAGGCTAAACACTGCGTTCACCTAGAATTGCTAACATTTTTATTTGTTCCCTAAACTTATAGTTCTTAAACTTACGTCCTATACTTATTTGTTTATCTATAAACTAAGTCACTGCCCTTTCCTATTAGTTTTTGTCCGTTATGGGTCCTTAGGTATATCTTATCTTGTCTTAAGAATTTTAAGCTTCTTTTATCTCTTTTTAAGAATCTTAAGCCTATAGCCTTTTGCCTTTATTAAGTAATAAGCTAGCACTAGCAGTTGTTTACTTACTTAGTTTCTTCTAAATATTGCTCCTATTATTTTATAAAGTAATGGAAATTGTATTTAATAGTGTTATAGCATCCATTACTAAACCCTGTTTTATAATGGTCTTAGTTTCTACTTCTATTTTAACTTCTCTAAGGTCTATATACTCCTAGTAAGCTGCCTTTATTACCTTATTATTGGTAAATACTTCACCTATATTAAATTTATTGTCTTTAATATCCAATCTATAAGCTGGTTTGTTAGTTCCTTTAAACTTAAATAATAATAGCTCCTACGGCTAATAGCTTGCGCTATATTTAGCGTCCTTATAAATTTAGTATACGTTATTATAACAATACGCAAAACTGTTAATTAAACACTCTTTTGTTCCTTATAGTGCACTATTGTCCCTTTATATATATATATCTCCTGCTAGTCTAGTTCCCTTTACTATATAGTTACTCTAACCACCTTTACAGTCTCTAGCAAAATGACCCTATTTTCTACAATTTATATAAGCCTTATCTTTAAACTATTTTTCTTGCTATAGAGTCCGCCTAAACGTCTTCTGCTGCTAAGATCCCTGGTTTAGCCTCTACTCCTAGGTTCTTTAATTACTTAATCCTTAACCTCTAGGTTTCTATAGTTTCTTTCCCCATCTTTGGGTTTCTTTAGTACTGCTTAAGTCCATTGGCTCTACGCCATTCTATAGTTTTTAACTCTATGTCTATTATTGCGTACTCTACGCCTTATATAACTATAGAACTCTATCTTGCCCTCTCTTAGCTTGTTCCCTTTAATAGATCCTGTTATTAATCTTTATTAACTAATCTATTAAGTCTTATAGACTTTCCATATCTTCTATTAGAATAATTACGTCCTAGACTTTAGCCTTAAGTCCTTATTTATACTATACCATAAGCGCCTTATTATTCCACTTAACCTACATAGCTAGTGTTTAAAACTATGTTATATACTTAATTACTAAAGTATGTTATACTAAGTTCTAAAGCTTTTATTTCGCTATGGTTATAGCTTCTGGGTCTCTAAATATCTATATTAGTTATTCTATAAACCCGTTCTAACTGGCAAATATATACTATACATCCTAGTTTATAGTTGTTATGCTATTAGCCTATATTTCCGTAAGATATGGCTTAAATTATTTAAGTGCCCTCCCCGTTAGGAACAATCCTGTATAGGCTACTTGATTTAATAATATTGCTAACTTTACTCCTTCCTATATTACCTTAAAGTATATTTGTATAAGAAATCCCTTAAGCTTTAACTTCTCTCCTAAGAATTGTTTAATTAAAGGTAGTTTAATTTTCGCTGCTCTAATTCCATTAATGCGTTCTTTAAGTATCCTACTATTGTCTTATAAGTGATTAATTATTTCCTATAACTGACCTCTTGTGATTAACTGTGAGTCCGTATCTGCTATACTAGTGTCTCCCAATCCTAAGGTTGTGGCGGCCGTTAACGTTGTTATAACTGGTGCTTTGGGTGGCATATTGTTCAACTTCTTGTTTAATACTATAACCTTAATAGTGAATGTGTAACGGAACCTTATAGTAGGAACTACGGTAGGTCCTATTATTGGGCTAGGTATATAGGTAAGAATAAATTAACAATATAATAATAACTGGTGGAGTGGTTGCCTAATAGATTAACTCCAATTATATTCTAAGATTCACTATAAGGAGAGAACTATCTACGGTAGGGACTGAGGTCCTTTAAATACACAACTATACTCCTAAGAAATCCTCTCTTATATATAAGGTACGTGTTATATATAAGGTATATACATTCGCTATGTTCCTTGTGTTCCTTATATAGCATGTTATATAACTTAGCTACTATTCCTTATTATATAGTTCCACCAGATCCATCCTAGACCGTGCCTGTATTAACCAACTAGCTTCCTACAACTCTTCCCCAAGTAGTCGTAACATTGCACTTAAAGCGTCCGTAACATATATCCTATATTTTTAGATATAGAACTTAACAGAAATAAATTAGAAGTTAATAAATAAGAAATAGAAATTAATAAGCTAATGGAATATAAATATAAGAATAATATATAGATAATAGATATAATAAAAGCGATTTAAATAGGAAAATAATAGTATAAGGATACTATACTTACTAAATGCGAGATTTAAAATAACTAATTGTACTACTAATAGAAGATAGTAGTTCCGAATTCTAAACCTTCATAATTTAAAATACTTAAATTTATATATAACTCCCCTATAGTAGGGTACCCTAGCCATATAAAGACTTATAAAATTGTTTAATAAGTATACTACTGGCCTATAATACACGACTATATATAAAAATATATTTAAGTATATAGGATGTATATATATAGAAAGACCTCTTATATAAAGAAGCAAGGAGTACTTTAACCACTACCAATTCCAATATAAAGATAGCGCAATATCTTAATTAACTTTATAGTTAACTTGCCTAATAGTAATAGGTTTATAAACATTATAGTAGTCGTTAACCACCTTATAAAAATACGACATATAATTCCCATGGACTTAATTAATGCAATATTAGTAGCTAAATATTTCGTTAAGTATGTCTTTAAGCTATATAGACTTTTTAACTTAATAATATCCAACTACAAAAGCTAGTTTGTTTTAAACTTCTGGCAAGCTCTATATAAATAATTAAGTATTTAAATATAACTCTTAACTGCATTTTATTTAGAGACAGATAGTTAAACTAAAATTATAAATATAATTATGGAACAATATCTATAAATATACTGCTCCTACCTATAAGACAATTAGGAAAAATAGCTGCCTTTAGCTAAGTTTACTGCAAATAATATAATAAATGTATTAATAGGCGTAATGCTATTTTACGTAACCTACGGATAAGATCCTTAACTTGGATTTAAACTATAACCTAAAATTAACGTAATAGGACCTATAATTAAACAGATCTAGTTAATTAACGCTTATAACTTTACTAATTAAATAAAGTAATTAATGGAACTATTATAAAGTAAATTAATATACGCTTAAATAGTATAGGAATAGTATATAAATAAAGAACGAGCTCCTGTATGGGACTTTAAGGAAGGTAATATGGTTTACTTAAATATACAAAACCTAAAGACTTAACGGCCCTTAAAGAAACTTAATTAGAAGTTTATAGGCCTATACTAAATTAAGAAGAAACTAAGCCTATATACCTATAAGCTTAAACTGCTAACTAAGATAAAAATACATCTAATGTTTTATGTAAGCTTATTATAACCTTTAAAAGATAATCCTATAACTTATAAAATCCCACCGCTACCTCCTATAATTGTTAATAATAGTAACGGTTTGTACTTTATTAACTTAATTAATAATATATAATAAAAAACATAATCTAAATAATTCGAACTTCTTATTAAGTGGAAAGGATATAAAATATAAACCTAGGAAATCTATAACCAGATTAAGGCTAACACGCCTTCCTTAATAAAAGAATTCTATAAGGACCATCCTTCGCAGCCTACTCTAGCTAGATGGACACGATATAAAGGTAAATAATTACCACCTAATATAAATATATAAAACACAATAGCAGGAAACTTAAAATTAAAAAGAACTTAAAATGTACTATAATGCTTATAACGCGATTATATAACACGCGATAGGTTATAAGTCTTAACTAAAATTAAATTATTTGAACCTTTAGTTAAAGGGGGGGTACTATAATAGGACTAGCCTAGTTATAGTAGGAATGTCTTAGTGAAACACTTAACAGATAAATTTTAACGCTTTAATTAAATTCTGCCAAATTCTACTAAGTTAATTAAATTCTACTAAAATTAATTAAATTTCGCTAAATTCTGCCAACTTAATTAAATTCCACTAAATTCCACTAATGTAATGGAATTTAGTTAAAACCTATTAAAATCCACGTGGGCTTGTGCCTATGCGTCTGCTACTAAGACCCCAAATATTTAGTTACAAGTTTCCTATATTCCTTTCTCTTCTTTATATAACGTCTTGTACACTGCAAGAGCTATATACCCTTAGATTTAGATAGAATTTATATTATTCCTTTAAATCTTCCCTAAAGCCTCTTTACGCCCTTACAGAACTATATAATAAGAAATGGTAGCCAAGGTTATATAATGTAATTTATGTAATCTATATAATCTATAAGATCTATAATAGAGTAAATAGAGTAGATAGAGCAGACGGAGCAAGGACTTTCCTAGGCGTATAGTTATGTATTTAAGGACCCACAGTCCCTACCTAGATAGTTCCTTTCTTTGTAGTAAATCTTAGAATATAATTGGAGTTAATCTATTAGGCACCTACTCCACCAGTTATTATTTATACTTATTATATTATTAACTTCCTATTTACCTATTTACCTAGCCTATTAGCAAGTCTACTGTGGTATTTCCTATAAGGCTTTGTTATATATAGAGCTTTATATAAAGCATTATATAGAGCTTTATACAGAGATTTGTGTAGAGCTTTTTATAGAGCTTTATATATATAGAGCCTTATATAGAGCCCTAGTAGTGTTGCATAAGGGGTATATATAGGGTATTACTTTAGGGGGGTATCCTACTAGGAACCTAATAAGACAATTAGGAAATACTAGTTTTCTATTAGGAGTCTATTAGAATAATTAAGAAATATTAGTTTCCTATTAGGAGTGTATTAGGATAGTAGGGTCCTATTAGGAGCCTATTAGGACAATTAGGATATTAAGACGTTTAGGATATTTAGGATATTTAGAATAATTAGGAAAATTAAAATCCTACTAGGAGCCTGCTAGGATACCAAGAAAATCAAAATCCTATTAGGAGGCCTCTAGGATCTTGGCACCCCAATAAAATGCTAATATATAATATTACACCCTCTAAAAAAGCCTACCTTTAGGCTTTATTAGAAATAAGGTAGCTATTAAAAGTCTTAGCAAGAAAATCTAACTAATTAAATAACTTTAACCGCTAGTTAAATTTCTAGGATATTTAAAGATCTTATATAACGCGTAAATTAAGGTTACTATATACTGTAATAGGCTTCGTTTCTTATTTATATTAGGGCCTTAGGGCATTCTTATCCCTATACTCTTTTAGTAGCTTATTATCCTTATTATACTAGCATTCTATCTATTTGTCTACATTGGCGAAACATTATCCCCTATTAATGGCCTTAATGGTTAGTGGTTAACGAAATTGGCATATACTTAAGGGTATTTAGCAGTCTAACCAACTAGCCTATATTGTGTTTTTTTAATATACAGCCTATACGCAGCCTACGCGTAATATATGCGTTTAGTAACCATAATTATATTTAGAGCTATCTACCTCTTTTATACTATTAGTATATTTTAAATAATAAACAAAGGCTATTTTAAAGCCGTTTATAAAGCTAGGAAGGTAAATTGTATATACTTCTTTATGTAATCTATTATATTAATTTAGACAATTTAATATAATATCCTGACTATTTTATAATATATTCTAAAAGTATAAGACTTTTCCTACTCTCTATATAATAATATACTATAAGTATTTAGCTTTACAAGTATAGCATATATATATAGCTAAAAGTAGCTACTAATAGTAGTAGATATAGGCTAAAAAAAGGTATATTAAGAGCTAGTATATATAATAAAGAAGCCGCAATTATCCTATAGGAGAGTATAAAAAGTCCTATACCTAATCTTTTACTAAAAACTCTACTAGCTTCTTTATACTAGAGTTTAAAGTATATATTATAAACCTTATATACTACTCCTTATTTTTAATTAAATTTAATATCACTTTTCTATTATTATACTAGCTATAGATATCCACTATAAGACTATAGTACTACTTAAATTATATAAATAACTTATTAGATTTAAACTTTTTTAGCTTAGGCTTACTAGTTCCTATTATGGTGGGGTAAAATATTCTATACTTAGTGTCTTGGCTTTTTTCTATATTTATAGAGCCTTTGGCTTCCCTCCTTAAATATTACAACCTTACTAGTTTATGGAATACATTTTTTCTTCTCTTCTTACTAACTACTTTACTAATTAATTTTAACTAATTATAACCAATTGACTAACTAACCGACTAACTAATAGATAGACTATAAGGGTTCTTTTGGCCCCTTACTTGGATGTATATATAGGAGCTCTTAGAGGCTGCCAAGGCTAGCCTTCGGCTAGCCCTTAGCACCTCCTTATAAGCTTCTTAGGCCTACAGCCCTTCCCTCCTTATTAGTTTGTCTCTATACTAGGGTACTGCTATACCTACTATTTACCATATCGTCCTTTTCCATTAACTCTCCTTATAACTCATGCTCGGCTTACCTACTCCCTACTGTATACCTAGGCAATAGCCTTATATAGACTAATAGTACCATGACTTCCTATTAGAGAGATACCGTACCCTTTTACACTATATTTATGTTATAGATTAACTTAGTAGTTTATAAATAAGCTTAATTGCTAGCTATTGACCGTGCTAAGTATATTGACGCGTAATTGTTTAAGATGTTTAATAAGGAATAGAAATAGGTTTAGGTTAACGGGTTAAGATATAGGAGTCGTAATAGTATATGTGTAGGTGTTACGGGACAAATATGCGCGGGTGACTCCCGTGACAATTTAGGATAAAGTGGTATACTAGGGTAGAGAATATATATTCTACTAAATCTAATAAACCTAGATAGTTCTAAAGGTTAAATTAGTAAATATTATAGTAGTAGTAGGGCCCTAGATTTTCTAGCTTACTCTAAAGTTCCCCTTTTAAGATAGACTTAGCGGACTAATTTAGCCTACTTTAAAACTCTCTATTTAGAATAGACTTAGTAGATTAGATAGTATAGTCTAGCTTACTAATAAATAGCCCGAGTTAATAACCGCGTTAGTTTTATTATCGCTAAGGCTTATCGTTGGTATTATAAGGTGATATCACGTATCTACAAGTTGTAGGTAGTATGATGATTGTTGTTGTATGTATCCTCGTTCTAACGAGGAAGGGTAAGGAGCTTAAGGCTCCTCGCCACGCTAGTGCCGCGGCGACACGTGACAACACGTGCCTTATTCCCAACACTAGCAACTCTTTTTTTATGGTTGCTATCTATATACAAATAACGCAATCAAGCTGTAACGGTGCTAGCACCCGCTACGTTGCCGTATTCTGCCATATTCTGCTAGCCATAATATTCTGCCAAATTCTGCTAGCTATATTAGCGCCTTGGCGGCCCTCGCCATATCTCCTACTCCCTCTTAACCTAACCTTTAACTCGTATATGTAGAGTATTTGTGTTAACAAATGTCTCTAGTGCCTTGTTTGGGTTTGCCTTCGTTATCACATCTACTAGGTTATCTTGGCTATTAATCCATTAAATCTTAAAGAGTTCTTAACGCTCGTAGGACTATTAAAGTGCCATAATATCAATTATAAGGCGCTTCTCCTTTATGGTACTAAGCTTAACTAAACACTTATAGAGGGAATATAAGTTGGTGTATATAATTATAGGGATAATAGGAAGGTTTAGTCAATCTATAATTATCTTAAGGGTAGTTCCGATTGCAATTGCCGTATTAACTCTGCCAACCATTCTGTATATCTTTAATGCTAGAACGCTTTAAGTAACGTGCTTACTCTTAGTTAAGCTCCAATGGATAAGATTGCCGTAAATTATAAAGTCATTCTCTCTAGTAGATTTGTTCGCGATAATAATCTTATATCCTAGCTAGGAGCTAAAATCTTTATTATTTATAAATGATTTATTAATAAATACGAAGAGCTTGGCGGTAGGAAAATTAATAGGCATATAGAGTAGTCCCCAGTCAAGATAGTTTATTTGCCAGGAAAGACGCTTATTTAGGGCAAGAATATTATCCTTAGTTGGTTCCTGGTATTAAGCGGCAATAGAGAGATTAAAGGAAGCCTTAGGTTAATAGATAGAAGCAATATAAGCTCTATAGGCGCGTTGCTCCACATATCCTTGCTTTAGAGAATTAACATTAATAACGTTAATCTTCTTACCTTAACCCTTCTAGCGCAAAGCAATAAAATCCTTATTTAGAAAGAGGATGCATCCATTAAAGAGTAATGGTGTTATTAAATTAAGTCTTTCCTTTGGCTTTGCTATAAGATTTGCCTTTACTAGCTTATCTTCTTTAAGGGCTAAGAATTAGTCGTCTCCTAAGATAATTATATTGTTAGTTTATATGCCAACAATTCCAAATAGAGTTCCTATAGTTATAATAAGAAAGCAGGGATTAAATATAGAAGTAGTTATTAAAAGCTTCTCTTCATAGTGCTTGCTGTAGGTAGCCTACTAATAAGTTCCTGCCTCTACAATTCCATATAATGGCTTAAGTATAACCATAATTGTATTTTTAGGATATTGGTGGCGAATTTGCTCTAGAAGGTATGCCAATATTAAGCGCTAAAGGTGCGTCTCTAATTAGGTGTAGGCCTAAGTAATATCCTATAAATAAACCACCACTCTGTTCTTTATTAAAGAGAAAGCTAGTATAACAATAACTTACTAACTAGCTCATTAAATTATAGGAGATTACATAAGAATTACCTCCTTACTATTATTATTGTAACCTTAGATAATAAGCCTCAATTTCTTAAATGGGGCGTTAGTAGCTTTGCCCTTAATCTTATTAACCATTCTTAACTTAAAAATGCAAACTCCATTAAACTTAGTAGGGTTATACTTCTTAAATTTAAAGACTCCTCTTATAATAAGACCGTTAATCTCCTACTTGTTAGATACTTAAAAAGAAGCTCCTAAAGTTATTTTACAAACTTAAAGTTAGCCTTCTCTTTAGCTGTTATAAAGGCCATTAATAACTCAACTCTACTTTTAATGGCGGCAATAAGTTATTCTTTAAAATTAACAAGATATTGGCAATTTTGTAATCCCTTTAGGCAACCTCTACCACGTTGTGGTTGCGGCATATATACTATAATTATATTAGAATTGTAGTCACCTTCTAGGGAATATTAATTGTGGTTCTCCTTTAGGGCGTCTTCTAGGGCATCCTGTAAAGGCTTAGAACTATTATCTTTATAGTAGGGCTTAATAACAGTTAAACGGAATTAAGTGGGTCTGTAAGGCATCTAAATAATATAAGTTTAACTATTAATTATAATGAGTTTATATAGGCCTAACCATCCTTTCTTTTTACGCTATACGCGTACCTTAGATTGGAGTGGCAGATTAAGCGTAGTTAAGGTGTTTAGGCTATTTTTTATTCCTAATACGTCCTTAACCTAGCGTGTGGTATAAAGACGTCGTACCTCCTTTATTGCCTTGTAAATAGCCTTAGCTTATTACACAACAGAGGGAGATAGTAGAGAATTATTAGTTATTTAAGGGTAGGCGCCAAAGACTAGTAATATAGGTATAAGCCCATCTAGGCCAGCGGAATTATTAATAGCCTTAACAGCCATCTGCAAGATGAGCTCTTTACTAGCACCCTCTAGTTCTAAAGAAATAATCTTATATACGCGGCGTAATGGTATATAATATCGCTCCACTTTTCTAATACTATTATATACCTTAATAGGGACTTCCTTAACCTTAATTACTATTGCCTTTATCTATTATTAAAACTCTATAGATAAGAAGTTCTTTCCTATATTATAAACGATTTAATTAGGGGGTCCTAGGTAGAAATTAATCTAGCATAATTAAAGAGTATCCTATGCGTTCTTAGCTGATATATCCTTTAAAAAACATGCGGCTTAGAAAGAGGTTAAGGAGTTAATAACTTGGAGTACTAGCTTGCCACTAAGATATATAACATTAATAGTAAGACAGAAGTTAAAGTTATAGTTATCTTTAAGGGTAAACTTAAATCGGCTAGGGGACTTCTGGTTTATTTGGTAGTGGTAGTAGTACTTTATAAGATATTTAATTGCCTTAACCTTAACTTTATAACCTACTCGCTAAAGAACCCTAAGTAATTAGTAAACAGATAGGTGGCTAAAACGACGGTGCAGTTAACGTAGCTCTAACTTAGTTAGGTGGCTCTAAGTAACACTCTTTTCTAGTTAATAAAGGAGTAACTAGGGGTAACCCCACTTGCGTATAACGGGCACCCAATTATCTCCCTAAATAAGTATATTCTTAAGGTTATTAAGCTTAACGCCTAATTTATCTATATCTCTAATACAAAATAGAAATGGAGTATTCGCGGGAATAACGTGGAAAGTAATGTACCCTAAGGGGGTTTGGACCCTAATTGTGCTAAGAGATATTATAGTACCCTTGCTAAAACAAATTGTATGTTGGCCTGCTATTAATTAGTTAATCTAAATAGAGCTATTAAGTTGCTGAAGGGCTTAAACTTAAGATTCTCCTGCTATAGATACTCCTGCGGCTTTAGTGTCTGGCATAATACCATAGAAGATATTTGCTGAGTATCTATTATTAAAGGAGAACGCGGAACTCTTCTTTAGCTTATTAAAGATATCTAACTTCGTAACAGAATGGAGCGTAGATTAGTTATTAAGAACAGCAATAGTTTATGTGCTATCTACCTTACTAAAGTTGGTAAAGTATTAGTTGGAAGAGTAGTCCTCAATTTCCATATCTATAAGGAGCTGTTTGGCCTTATTAGTCTTACCCTTAAGATCTTCTACGACTTTATATTAAACCAGAAAGCTTTAGAAGTAGGCCGTAGTGACTTTACAATTTCCAACATTTCTTGCACTCTTGCGAAACTTATTATATGCCTCCTTTCGCTTGTTAAGAGAGTGCCTAGTTAACTAGCAATTTAGCTTTTTATAAACATAGCACTTCTTCTGGCGATTACTTTAAAATAAACCTCCACAAGGACCTCTATAATTGCCTTATGGTTAATGTTGATTATACCCTCTGCTGTATCCCCTACTACGGCCACTATATATACGGTCTGTCTAGTTCTGGCCGTATTGGTCTGGAATACTGGTTTGGATAGGGTTTTTAGTATAAAACTGTTAAGATTCTTGTGTTTGTATCGCAGTACCTATAGTAAAGCGTAGTTTGGTATATACTCCTTTAAATGTATCTATAGGTTTATATAGCGCCAAATTGCACTTAGGAACGCTATAGCATGCTAAGATAACCTAGTCCCTTAGACTGTTCTTATTTTAGTAAGTTTTGGTAAGACCATATTAGATTTTCTAAAGTTTATTAAAGAGTAGTTAAAGGCACTGTCCGTATTACTTCCAGTGATATGTATCGCTATTGTAATAGTATAGGGTGGTAACTGATTTGATTGATGCCTTCTTTTTATTCTCCTATTCTATAGGTGGAATTTGGTGGATTTCCTAAGCTTGCTTAGCTTATGTAACTAACCTAATTAGTTACAGACAACCTCGTTCAGACACTGGGAGTATTTAGTTTTTGACGGTGCTTAAGCACGCCTCCTACTAAATTCTGCCATATTCCACTAAATTTCATTAAGTTCTGCCAAATTCTGCTATATTCCACTTAAATTCTGCCGAATTTTGCCAGGTGGTTGAAGTGACTAATTATGATTTTCTATGCCCGGCATGGAAAATTGCTATTGGCTTGCTTGCCACTAGCGCCTTGGCTACTGGCTTAACATCTTTGCGTTCTTTATTCCTGCTTTAATGTCTTCTCTCTCTACCCACTTAGTAACCTGTAGCTTGATTGTATTTGTATTAATTAGGTCCTTTAACGCCTAGTAAGGCTTTGATTTTGTTATAGTGTCTATAGGGTTACTACCTCTATTGATTTATTTAATCTCTGCTATTTCTCTTCTCTTATATAATTGTTGTAAACATATTAGGTTAACTATAAGTCGTTTCTCTTGTGTTGTTCTGAGTTTGACTAGGCAGTTATATAGAGATTTTAAGTCGGTATAAAGGATAAGCGGCAGTTGTTTAAGTTGTAGGATCTTCTTAATAGTTACTTTGATTACAGCTCCGGTGTTAAATCTATGGGCTATTCTATATAGTTTGGATGCTAAGACACTTTATATAACTTGCTTATATTTAATAGATAATCAATAAAGGATATTGGCCCTATTGTCCTTATCTGTAAGTGTAATAACAAAGCCAATTTAAGAAGAGAGGTTATAGTTATTGGTAAAGGATGAGTCTGTAAATATTATTAGTTTAAGAGTGCTTATATTAAGTTGTACAAAGCGAAGTCCTTAGAAGGGATTATTAATTTGCCATTACAGCCGCTTATTAAGCTGCTTCGCATATTCTTTTTTTAGGTTAACAACTTATGCTATAAAGGAGAGGTTAAAGGCAGCTTCTGGTTAATAGACTGTGGTAATATAGGCTCCTCTTACTCTCTAAGTAATGTACTAGTCCTTTAGTGTGACTGCCTTACAGACTTCCCCTCTAGAGCTAGTTAGGTCTGTAGCCTTTATAGTAACCAGCTTTAGGTTCTAGTATTGACGTTCCTGGGTAAGGGCTATTAAATCTTTTTCTTGCCTAATGTAGCCTCCATTAAACTTAATTGGGGTATTTAGTATAAGCTTCTCTCTTTCTTTTACTAGGAACTTTACCTTCTAAAGTCTAGCTTCTTTAGCCTCTATAAAGGTTTTATTAGCAAGGAACAGTATATTATTAGTTTGTAATTCTATAATTCTAAAGCTGTTACTATTTGTGTATAACAAGTAGGGGTTATATATTAACTGGTTTATCTATAGCTTGTTAAGGTAGTGACGGTGGTATATATTAAACCAATAGTTACTAGCTTCTGGGACACTATAAAGTGGTTTAATAACTTTTAGAATTAATCTATTCTTTAGTCTAAGTTCTGGTGGTGGGCGTATAAAGAAGTCTTTGTTTAGATGGGTACTAGACTATACATAAGCTTGTAAGATATTATATAGGTATAAAGAAGCTGGTCTTCTTTTATTTCCTTATAGGGTTGCTATAAGTGCTAGGATAATTCTCTAGCTAATATGTTGAATAGTTGGTGACTGTGTTAGAACTAGATCTTTGCTATGGTCGTTATAGGCTTATATAACTAGTCTAGACTTCTTAAAGGCCTTATCTGTTCCGGTGTTTTTAATCTTGTTAATAAACTAGGAGTTAAAGATTCTAACTCCTTTTAGGACGTCTGCTATATTAATAAACTTAAAGACGCCTTTTTTAAGTAAACCGTTTATCTCCTTATGTTAAGACTCTGTAAATAATAGTAAGGTACACTTAGAGGTTGTAATGTCAGATTTTATTAGGTTGTTGTTAAAGAATATTAATACGTTTATGATGTTTTACTGGGACTTTATCGGCAATTATTGTGTCTATTTTAATCTTTGGAGGGGTATAGTAGTTATTAGTTCCTTGGTTAATTCCTTAGTTAGTTTCTTGGTTAGTTCCTTGGTTAGTTTCTTAGTTAGTTCTTTAGACGGTTCCTCCTCTAGTTCCTTGTTAGGTTCTTTTAGTTTGGGTTATAGGTACGGCTTTACTGTTATAGTCCTAAAGTTAGTAGGTCCACTAGGGAGCTATATCTTACATATCTCTTTATTGATTCTAAGTAGCTTAAATGGGCCAGTCTATCTGCTGCTTTGTTTAGTATTGCCTTTACGCTATATAAGTACGTCTAAGTTAAGGGGGAGGTTGTGGATTATGGTGACAGATAGACCATTTTGTTGGTTTAGTGTATTATTAACTTGCTTCTTTGCCCTAATCCTTGCAATCTCCTCCATTGCCTTTTTTATAGCTGCCGCTCGCTATGTAATAGAGGGTGCTAGTAGGTTAAGTTTGCTTATTTAAGGGTAGGCACTAAAGATGAGAAGTGTTGGGACTAAGCTATCTGGGCCAGCTATGTTATTAGCGGCCTTTACCGCCATTTATAAGGCTAGTTTTTTAGTTATTCCTGAGTCCTATAGCTCCTCTGTAATTATTTAGTATGCTTAGCGTAGTGTTAGATAAGCTCTTTCTACTATTCTAATAGACTAGTGAGCTTCTACTGGGACGCTCTTGGTTAATATAGCTATTGCTATAGCGTGCTGTTAAAACTCCTTGCTTGCGAAGTTCTTCCTGGTGTTATAGGTAATGTAGTTAGGTGGTTTAATGTAGGTATTAATCTAACATAGTTGTAGGATGTCCTAGGTATGTTTTGCAGAGATATTACATAGCTATCTTACAGCTTAAAATCTAGTAGCTTTATTAATTACGTAGAGAATAGGACTCCTGTTAATATATATAATATTAATAAAAATGGAATAGTTGAAATCGGAATCTTGGTCTTCTTATAGTATAAATTTAAACTGTTTAGAAGACTTGCTGTGTTTCTGGCAGTGGGAATAGTACTTAGTAAGGTAGTTGATGACCTACTTATTAATATTGTTATGGCCAGAGCGTTCTAATACCTTATATAGCTTGTCTGCTAATAAATGTCTAAAGCAATGGTGGAGTTGGTGGAGTTTAGTAGTGGTTAGGTAGCAGGGGTTTTAATTAAATGAGTGGGTTATAAATAACTGCAGTGACTCTTCCTATAATAGGAAGGGGTGACTAAATTGGCAAACTACTGGTACTGATTTTGTTGGGGTAACTAGGATGTTTTTAAGGTTATTATAATAGACCTTTAGTATGTCCATATCTGTGAGATATAGTAGGAAGGGTATGTCGGCCTTTATAATATAAAACTTAACGTTGCTAACTGGTGTATTGACTGTAATGCAGCCAATAAAAGAGGTAGAACTGATGCTGAACTGGACGTTAATAGCGCTAGCCTTTGAGGTATTGATAACGGTATTATAGGTCTTCCTATATGCGAGGTATTATCCGTAACCTGCTGTTAATCTCTTTGAAGCTCTAGTGTTAATTATTACTTTATAGAACTTGTTGGATGTATATTAGCTGGTAGCCAGACTTGCTATTAAGCAAGCAAGCCAAGCCGGAATGCCTTAGCTTGCTGGCTTGAAACTTTTCGCACTTGAAGCTGGCTTGCTTGGCTTGATAGGTCGAAACAGTCGGCTTGCTTGGCTTGCTTGA
>Ga0307507_10005105_pt1 | contig 22057 bp, 16 predicted proteins | sample 7_EM_MG_FD_207223 | JGI IMG/M metagenome (GOLD analysis project Ga0307507, IMG submission 207223) | Populus trichocarpa ectomycorrhiza microbial communities from riparian zone in the Pacific Northwest, United States - 7_EM | ecosystem: Host-associated > Plants > Roots > Unclassified | place... | reverse complement strand
TTTTTTTTGTTTTTCTTTTTTTGTTATCATGTGGTTTGTATTAACAACCTACGGGGACAAAGACTACTTGCAGCGCTAGCTATGGTAAAGAAAGAACCCCACCCCTACTTCCAACCGGCCCCAGGGAACAAGCCATCATCTCAAGTCTCTCTGGTACGAGACCAACCGCACGCCAGCCGGGGAAAAATAAGAAATCAAACTGCGACTAAGGAGGCGGAACAAGAAAATCCAATAAATACACGGGGAGGAATCAACAGGGAAACCCTTGCTGTAGCCACCAAATAACAAAAGAAATAATTGTTATAACCACTGTGAAACCCAAAGTAACCGACCAGGAAAGAAGAACAATGGGGGCGCAGGAGCCACTAAAAACTGTTGTGGCGTTGCAGGCATTACTCGTGAACCCCAGGCGTTGACATCCGCCCCTGAGGTAGGGAAATACGACCACTGAGCGTAACCGAGGGGCGTGACCGTGGAGAAATGGCAAGGTGAGGCGACAAGGGCAGTAGGGTGCCTGCCAAGGGAGTGGATTGTAGCTGTAACCGAGCAATGGGACGAGACCTGTAGAGGGAGAGGGGTAGACCCAATAACTGTGGAAACTATCGGTAACTGTCAGCGTGGCTGACTAGGCAGCGTCTAGCAGAGGTGAAGAGAACGGAGAAATCGACCGTAGCCTATTGAAAAGTTTTCTGCTACTACGAACTGTAGTCCCAGCCGTCTGTAACATGGGCGAGAGGGTGTTGCCCACTGTGCGAACGCTAAGCGAGGCAGCGAAGCGCAAGCGAAAAGAGGGGGTGATAGAGCCAAACGACCCCTAGAAGCAAGGACGCCAGGGCCCAAGAACATGATAAGGGAAGTAAGGTGGGAGGGGGAGGGTGCAGCTCACTGAGACTGCGGGTGCAGCTCACTGAGAGTGCGGTGGTGGTGGATGTGGATGATCAATTCTCATGGTGTAGAGATTTCAATCGCAGAGTGTGTAAGGGAGATGGTTCGTGACCCAAATCTAATGCCCTGAGGGTGCCCTTATATAGGGGTTCTTCCCTGAACGCTGACCCAGCGTGACTCATACGCTCGTGTCACGCGACTCATGACTCCTAGTCAGTCATAGTGTGAAATCCATCAGCTGACTGGTGCGAGTCACCTGCGCCATACCTTTCAATCAATCACCACTCATAAAACAAGTCACATGCCCCGTAGGGGCCACATGCGTGAGACCCATGACTCATGACTATGAGTCATGTGTGAAATACATAAACCACATGACCACAAACGTGAGTCATGTCAAATATCAACCAATGACAATAAACCAATAACACCCTATTGCGTCGTCATATAAAAACCTAAGAGTCAACTGATCTCATAGCCTCAAAGATAACAAACCGATGACTAATAACTATTACTCCTGTGAGAGTTTGCCTTGCTTAGTCACCCTTTGTGACACCGTCCCTCTCGTAGTCCTTTTTCTTCCAAACCCCCCCCACAAGGTCTGTTCTTCTCCTCGCACCCCCCGAACCCTTTCCCTATTCACCGGCATCCGGCGAACGAAGTCAGCCCATAACGCGGTATCCTGGGAGGAGGGGTGGCGGACAGGAGTATGTGTGACAGGGTTAGGAGTAGATAAGTCCCGGACACAAGGCGGTCGCGAAGTGGAGCCTGCCGACAGGGGCATTCAGGGCTAGTGGAGGAAGAGGTACTGCGCTTGGGGCAGGGTTGCTAGGCAGAACTGCTCCAGGCCACATACTGTGCCTCCGGACACAAAGGGCCTGCGTCCAGACAAAGCGAGCCCGGGCGTTCGCCTCAGGAACTGGAGTTTACGTTATAAGGGCCTGGAGCGTCCGGCGCACAGGGCCAACAGGACGCACCAGGACGCAAGGTAATATTTTGCCTGATGTACAGAGCGCTAGCTTCCACAAGATCATCCAATACTTGAATCACTCCCGATTGAACTACTAACACATCTTGAAATACCGGTTGTGGCGTTCCAAGCAAGCGACATTTACGACATGCACCATGCGCGATACACTGGCGCCCAACCCTTCAGGAACAAGGGGAGTTGGCCCCATTGGGTTTGGGTCCTGGCTGCTTCTGAAGAGTTGTATGGTGCGCTGAGGTGCCATCTGCCGGCAAAGCTTGTAGTGCTGTTCACAATTGGAGACTAAACCTCTGAGAATGCTGTGGGTCGAGTCCCACCTGTTCCGACGTTGAGTGTAGTCAGCTCAGGATTCTCCTCAGAGAGACATGGCCATGTTACAGTGCAGATGTGGGAGGATGCTCCAGAGTTTACCATAGTTGACGTAGGGACAATTGACGGCCTGGGCACATGATCCGCGAGGGGGTACGGGGCTGACTGGTTAATACCCGGATTGATTGGAGAATGTTTAACGCAGTCTAATAAGAATCGGAATCTGGGGGGAGGAGGGGCGGCTGGCAGTACGTGCCGATCCTAGTACTCGTGCGGCTTTGCCGTAACAAGAAACGCCATCTAGTGAATTGTAGTGAGGTTTTTCAAACTTTCTCCACACAATTCGCGCGACGACGTTTTCCACATCAACAAGTTGTATATGTATGATATATAGAAGCAATTGACTAGAAAATAAAGGGTCCTAGCTAGTTTACCCTTTTCACATGAGATTCTGAACGGGGGCGCAGGGCGACTTAGGGCGAGGAGGAGAAATACCTCAGGGCGTGTGGAACAGGAAATGTAGGGCTGGCGCCGTCATGAGAAGGAAAGTGAAGAGAACCAAACCTAAGGTGTAGACAGGACGTCAGTACGACGCGACGTTGAGTCCGGAGCTAGACACCATTGCAACAAAATTCAGGGCGCACAGGACCTAGAGAATGCAGAAGTGACGTCTCTTAGGTCAGGGCGCAACACCGAAAGACCTGAGGCAAAGTATTTTTTTGCTGACGTACCGATCGCAGATGGGAGGCCTCGCCAACGCTCGAATAACAACTCCAGGGGCTAGTAGTATTCCCAGCGAGAGATCAGTACCCTCACTACATTTAGCTGAGGCAGGAATGGCCTAGTAGCCGTAGGTCCACCAGAACGACGGCCAGTCACGGTGTATGCCCTGTGAGGGGCAGAGCCACCAGGTCTGAAACCCCTACAACCAACCGCAGCCACTACGTACACAGCCACCGGAGAGGAGGCTAGCGGATCCAAAGGGAACAGGGATCAAGAGGAGGGCCGGGAGGAGTGTACCACATGGCAGAGCGTTGGCTGTAACTGAGCCACAGGACGAAACCGGAGAGAGGAGAAATACGGTGTGGACCCAACACCAGAAGTACGCGGGAAGGCGACCCAAGCGCGATCACAGGTTTTCGACGATGATGACTGTACCCAACACTGTCCCCTTGAGGTAGTGCAATACCCGAGAGCAGTGCCACATGGGCCACTACTTCACTCATAAGCCTAGACTGCAATCGACGGATTGAACAGTGAAGGGGTTGCCCGACCGTGCAACGTGTTAAGCGAGGGCCGTGAAGCCCAATTGGGGAAGAAGGAGGAGAGAGTAACTGTGACGCCCCCTAAAGCAAAGCTGCCCAGAGCCAAAACTATCACAAGGGAATCAGAGGGGCAAGAGGGGGGTCCGAGCATCACTCCTCTAGGCACCACGGCCATCAAAGAGGCGGAGTGGGAAAAGTATCATGAGAGAAAACTCATGGTTTTGAGATTTCAATCACTGGAGGTGTTATGGAGGTGGTTTGTGCCCAAATCCCAAGGTTGACGATGTCCATATACAGGAGTTCTTCCCACTACGCTAACCCTGCGTGACTTATACCCTCACGTCATGCGACTCATGACTCATAGTAAGTCATAGGGTGAAATCCATCAGCTGACTCCACCGAGTCAGCTGCCCTCTATCTCGCAACCAATCAAATCTCCTAAAACAAGTCTCGTGCCCCAACGGGGTCATCTGCGCAAACCCACGACTCATAACTATGAGTCATGTGCAAGATTCATAAATCACCTCCCCACAATCGTGAATCATGTCACTTAAACAAACCAATAACAATAAACTAACAATACCCTATTGCGTCGTCATCTGAAAACCCCTGAGTCAACTGATCTCATCGTGTGAAAGTAAACAAACCGATGACTTAATAACTATTAGTCATGAGATATCTGCCTTCCTTAGTCACCGTTTGTGACATCAAGAGAGGGAATTGAATCCTCGATAGAAGTGAATTTGGTTTACAACTATTTTTATGGTTATTTAAAAATGGTAGTAATACTGAGTAACCATATACAATTTGACTCTCCCTTGAATGTAATAAAGAACATGCAGGCACTAATTGATTAACTTCAAACATTCCATACTTGCTACTAATATCATAATAACGGATATTCCAAGAAAATGGGTTCATAGACCTTCTCTGTATGTAGATATTGCATGGTAAAATTGCTACAATTTATATGTAATATTTATATAGTTTTTCATCACTCTTTTAACCAGTATTGCTCTCGAAAATGCCTAAAAAACAAATTCAAACCAGTTTACTCTAGATACATAAGACTTCTATTCTCTATCTATCAATTTTAGAATGTCCTTCTTGGAAGTTTTTCCATTTTTATACCTTTTGGAAGGAGTGCAATTCTTTTTTAAAATAGGCAATGTTAAAACCACTATTCCAGAGTAGCAATTTATTACTAAGAAATATAAACTATATTTTCAAATTCTTTATATCTTAAAGTACTTGTAGCTAAACTTTCAAACTAATATCTGTCTTATTCATTGAGATAATAAAATGTAGGTTTGGTTATTCACTGGTTGCTATGGGTGAGCCCGATCCCTGTCGTGAGCCGCTTCCCCTTAAATCACGTTAATAAATTCACTGGGGTCTTCGGTCTCATTTATACCGGTTCCGCAGCAGAGTAGGTCTTGGTTTGCAAGATTGAGGGGCTGGATTCGCTCAATAGGAGTGTTTAACATTTCTGGGATCGTCTTGGTGGGGTGAGTGTGGTGGAGTTGATCCCAAGTAATGTATGGTGATGAAGCACCATGAATCTCGATTATGTTTGCTCAGGCGTGACGGCAATCTGGGCGGTGTATGACGGCTCCGTGCCTTGGATTTCATAGAGATGGGTCTTGACGATAACCTCTGCGAAGTGCGCACACAAGGCATAAATGCATGTTGGTGGGGTGGCAATGTAGACGTCAACTGTGGCTAATGCTATAAACCCAAAGACTAGCCGCGCGACCAGCGCCGCCCCCCCCCCCCGGACGGGTTGTGACGTTCTGCAACCACTCCTCGGAGGATGGAAAAGTCAAGGAACCTCCGACCAACCCCCCGATCATTGAACCTTCCGAATACCGCATTTGTCCACACTCTCTTCCCTTAGTTCACTACCCGTAAGTGCATCCCCATGTCTTCCAGGCTCTCGTTCGGTATCGGGAAAACCCCAGGGGTGTAATGCAACAACCCCCCCAAGATAGGATGCGTAGCACTAGTAAGAGTACCAACTCTTCCGCTCATGCTAATTTCACCAGTCGTGGGAGAATACCTGTAGAATTTCATATCTGCCGCAACGCACAATAACACAACCGTGATTAGTGATGGCCACGACCAGATCATGATCGAGCTCCGCTCGACTATAGTCTGCTCGATCAGTCTCGATCATAGGGGTTCCTCAATCAGAGCATGATCGATCAGAGCATCCATAATCTGATCGAGTTGCTCGATCATGGGTACTGCTCGATCATGCTCGACCATCATCTACTACACTCGAGCATCCTGAGTTATGCCTGATCACTCTACTAATCTTCGTGATTAGGTGATGCGATGAACTTATATAAAGAGAGTCTACTCGCGCACTAGATACTAATTCTCTTCGTAAGACTTTACGCTGTTCTTTAACAACTGCAATCCTGACTACTGACTTTATCATAATGTCACCATTCCCCTTGTTTCGATTCTATGGCAGCTAGTGTGTACCACCAACCAATCTGGATTCTGGATCAGCCACAAATTGCCGTGATACACTAGGTGGGCGATAGGGTAGGGATTATTTCTTCTTGTTATAACATGAGTGTGAATACTCATAATCTCTATTGAATAAATATTTTATTCCTGATAAACACAAAATGGATCATACTCGAGCATAGTCGATGATAATTGACTATACTCAACCACGCTCGAGCAGTGACCATGATCGATCACTCGATCAGGATCTACCCATTTGATCGATCATTCGATCATGGGGTGTCCTCGATCAGATCATAGTCGAGCATGCCCCCCATTTTATGCTCGATCATAATCGTGGCCATCACTAACCGTGATAACGTCAACCTGCACCGGTGCAACAGTAAGATCATCCGGAATCTTATCCCCACTCTCCCACTTCCTCCCGAGATTCTCTGGGAGAATGAACGGCGCCATATCCTGCACAAAAGAAACCCAACACCCCTGTCCAGTCTTCCTCTCACTGCGCAGCTTGATCGCTTGTTCCAAGAGCCCCATCGTCATTTCCGGCTTAACAAACACGGTGGGAGTGACGTTCAGTGAGGTGTACAATTCCAATGGGAGGCAGAACGTTAAACCTTCGTAAGTCACGGTGAACCGGAATTGTCGCCAGTGCCAGTGACGCATACCGCCGTTCGTGAGGTTCCCACTGATTATCCCGTCGCATTTGCGGATGGTGTAGCCCGTTGCCAGGAGTTGTTGGGTGAGCTGAGGTCCGGTCACTAGGATGGCTATCAATGCCACTACCAGGGCTATTGTCGGGGTCAGATCGGCCATTCCTCTCCCGATGGTGGTGATTGTGGTGGCTGTGGTGATGTGGCGGTTGTGGTGATTGTGCTGGCGTGATTCCGATGAAAAGTTAGTATAGAGTGCGCAGAACTACTTATGGGGCTTTATCGCATTTTAAGTAGAGGCTTTGTGTTTTCCCATCTTAGGTTACACGAGTTGAAGCAACAATAGCATCGGGCTGCGGTAGTGAAAATTTATGCTCAGCTGCTGGGGGAGAGGTCAGGATGCGTAACTGTCACGCCGCTGATTGGCTTGCGTCGCAATCGGTGGTCACGTTGTCAATCGTGGATACGGTCTCCCGAAGGGTTACGAGATCTTCCAGCTGCCAGAGTGGCTAACCTCTTGCCCTCTTGGCGGGAATTTTTCCAGTCTTGGTATTCAATAATTATATTTCTGAGCTAAGGCTACATGGAGCCACCACCGCTCCGTGGTATACGTTCCTTGGTGCTGGTTTGCTGCACTTGTTTTATTGAATCCGCGGTATGGTCAGCCATGCTTTTAAATTTTGTGTGATACATTTCTTGTTTGCCATTGCTGTTTGTCTTGATACTTGTATTGAGGTTTCTGTTTTGGGCTAGGCCTTAGCTTAAGTATCGTATAGGCATATATCCGTTTGTATGTGATCACCCGCAACCCTTAGAAAGACGGTTAGCTAACTTCCTATAATCTATCATAAGACTATGGATTAGATAATTAAATTCCCCGAGAAATTTGGAGGCCTAAGCGAGATATATACTTGTAGTACAAGTTTCTTGCCTCGACAATATAATCAAATCCATAAAATAATGCGAGTAATACTGCCCTAATTCCTAACGTTGCTTATATAATATCAGGCCAAAAAAGAGAAAAGCAATGAAGCAGAGAAAGAAATCGTTCATGCCACTTCCCCCAGCCCTCCAATTCAAGAGTAAGTAGACCTATAGGGCTCGGCGGGCTCCTTGATGCCCCTTCCCTCAACCTGGGCTTATTTGAGGGTACCCCCAGTATTCGAACTGGAAGACCCCCATCTTTCCTCCTGGAGACTTTCGTATAGTGTTTAGGGAAGAGGTCTGCTATTATTGAGTGCCTCTTAGCTAGTTGTTAGGAGACGTTGTTTTGGCTGATATCGCAAGCGGGCGACTGGGGGGGGGGGTTTGACATTCGGTTGCGTTGACTTGGCATTTACTGGGAGTGTATTGCGGTTGCTGAATACTCATGCCGGGGTTGCGGCAATCGGCCGCAACACCCGGATGTTCGCGGGGTCGCAACCGGGGGCACTCTGGAGAGTGCTTTTTTGACTACTCAACGGAAGATTGTGGCTAAACATCACTTTGTGGCTTGCCATAGAACCCTTGTGGCTCAACACAACTTCGCGGCTCAACGTAGCTTTGTGGCAGAAATGGCTCCGTGGGTTGATGCAACTCTATTGCTCAAGAAAATGACCAAGCCAATCCAATAATTACTGACAAGGGAGCCCGCAAAAAATATTTAAATCAGAACACTACCGTATATTGAATTTATATTTAGCCACAGTTTCTGTGGTAAGCCACAAGGTGATGTTGAGCCACAATCATCCGTTGAGCTGTCGAAAAAGGCACTCTCGAGAGTGCCTCCGGTTGTGAGTCCGCGAACATCCGGGTCTTGCGGTCGCTCGCCGCAACCCCGGCACGAGCACTCGATGAGTTACGGATTTTAATGGTTGCTTCGCTGCCAATACATTTTTCATTCTGTAATATTAAATTGATCGCCATACAAGCGAGACTAATGAGGGACATGAAAAGCGTGTCTGCAGGGGCTATCTCCCACGCTCCATAATATAGTGCAAAGCGAGTCAAACCGGGTCCTAAAAACAGGCAAACGCGATTTTGAACTAGTCAACCACAACAAGAAATAAAAAATAAAAAAAACCTCAGAGAGGAAGAAATTCAAGAGGAGAAGAGGCCTGAGGTTTTCTTTTTTTTAATTAAAAATCGTAGGAAAAAGTAGTTCAAGTTTAAAAAGCGAAAATTTTGGTGAGAGTGAAACATGTGATAGAATGTGCATAGGAGCAGACTGAAAAATACTGTATTTGACCTAGCTGTAGAGACTAGGAGGCCTAGTATCTTTAAACAACAAGAGGTTGACAAAAAAGCTTGGTTTTGCTGAAGCTAAAGCAATTTATTTAGGTGGGGTTGAAGTGCAGGGTGCTCGGGAATATTTGATTGCCATCATCTTTTGTGCTCGGTTAGTTTTGTTCATCCACAATTCTTGTGAACTGTTGTGGATGTCACGCTTAGAAGGGTTTCTCCATGTGAAACAGCAGCAGCGACGGAGACCTAGAGATTATAATTATAATCACTGCTGGCTACTGTGTGAGACTACAAGTACCGGTAGTGAGTAGATCTCATTAGAGATAATTTGCGAACCAAACGGATCTTTATTGGAAGTGACGGGTGGAATCGTGTAGGAAGATATCCTTCGGGGGAGTAGGTAAGCAATCAGAAATGTCCGAGGGATCCCCGCTTTGGAGAAAGTTTTGCAAATGCGAATTTCGTAGTGGTATAAATTCTAAACCGATAGCCTGAAAGGTTGTACTATCGGCGGCCGGCCGGGTGGTATGGGATGGTGTAACGTCGGCTAGGCCAGGTGGGTTAGGGTTGTCCAGTAGGGACTTGCTGGTTTTTCGTCGTTCGCTATATGTTGCGATATATACCGAGCTCTCTATAATTGGTGGCTTGCTATCACTATCTCTGAGCCGCCGGGAGTGTAGGTAGTGCCCCAAGGATGGGGATGGAATAATAGTACGGTGCAGAATTGATAGTATGGCATGGGCTATGTGCTTTTGCATCATCCGGCCTTTGATTATAACCTAACTTTACTCCAACATTCATTCTAGAGATGTATCGGTTAATTTTTTATTGTAGTCCTTGAAGTCACATGAGCAGGGGTTTGAGACAACTCCCCGTTTGTCCTGGTGGGAGAGACCGGCCCTATGCTGGCTGCTGGCAGCAAAATGTGGCGCTTCTCCCAGACCCTCGCTTGGAGCGAGTGGTGTCGGAGTGGAATTACTCTTCAGGCTAACCTGTTTTCAAGCACTGGTTTTGTTCTACCTCAACTTTAAAAGATTAACCGTGGGTTATCTTCAGGCAAAAAAGGTCAAATTCTTTAAGTGCCCAGATCAGCTTTCCGTAAGTGAGCCATTCATTTGCTTGTAACGGACAATATTCGAACTGATCAGGATACTTACCTTTCTTATCACCGCGCTAAATGTGGCTGAAATTCGGTCCAAGAGAAGGGATAAGCTCATTAGTCATGGTTTCACAAATTCCTGATTAATAATTGATTGGGTGGTTGCAAGACTGAGCCATGAACCCCGCTTTTCCTCCCCTATTTGAACCTTGTTAACTGATCCAAAGCTCTTCAGCGCCTTACCCTCAACAGTATTTTGAGTCTCAAAAAAAACGAAGGATGTCTCGAGCTTTTACTGATAACGTCGGCTGTTTCAATGTGTCGAATACCATTATTGTTACCGCTGCCGATGAGGTGTCCCAAATCTTAGCTTGGTTGTCTCCCTTAGACCCCCACGTGCACCATCAGGATATTTGCAGTCAGCGGGTCGATAGTATAGGGGACTGGTTACTGGAAACCAAAGAGTTTAGAGACTGGTATGATGGCAGCGAGAAGGAGGGATCCGATCATACGGCCTTGTTTTGCTATGGGGACCCGGGGGTTGGCAAGAGCTACATCAGGTATCCGCGACCCCTATGAGGGAGAAACAAAGGAAAAAATTGCTGACAGATAGCGATGGTAGTTCTGTGGTTGTAGACTATTTATGCGATCAGGTCATGGAACAAGATATTACGGTCGCTTGTTTTTACTATGACTTCGCTTCTAGGGAGGCCCAGTCTCCAATAAATATGCTGGGCTCTTTGCTCAAACAGCTTTTGGGTGGGGTAGAAGCGATTCCGGGGGAAATTATAAGGAAATTTCGGAGCCAGAAGAGGGCGATTGGCGGTCGAAGACTGCAACTCTCCGAAATTGTGAAAATGTTCGTGACCTTGCCGACTCCACAGCGCACATTCGTATGTGTTGACGCTCTTGACGAATGCGTCCCGGAGCATCAACTGGAGGTTATTGAGGCATTGGGACAAATTCTCCAGAGTTCGCCAAAAACTCGAGTGTTCATGACGGGGAGGTCACATATCCAGGCTGCGGTCGAGAGGGGACTCGGTGGAAGAGCAGCAAGTGTGTCAATTAAACCCAGGGACGGCGATATGGTCACATATCTACGGGCGAGGCTGAGGAAGGACACGACTCCGGAGGTGATGGATAGTAGGTTGGAGGCCGATATCATGAAAAGCATTCCGAAAGGGAATCCAGAATCGTATGTAGCAACGCGAGATGTGTAAAACCTTTGTAACATATACTAACGCGCGCGAATCTAGATTCCTACTGGTTTCGCTCCAAGCTGAAACAATCCTAAGAGAGACGACAATCCATCGGAGGCGAAATAGACTCAATGCGGTGGGGGGTGGGGAAGGGTTGGGAGATGCATACGAGGCAACATTGGAACGGATAAGAGCTCAAGAAGGGGAGAAAACAAAACTTGCCATGGCCACATTGATGTGGATATGCCATTCGGAGCGGCCATTACGGGTAGATGAACTGCGTCATGCACTCGCTGTGGAAATTGGATCTACACATTTCAATAACGAAAATGTGCCTGCAACAGAGACGTTGCTCACTTGCTGTCAAGGACTAGTCGCGGTGGATAAGGAAGCCTCAACCTTCCGATTGATCCACCACACACTTCGTGAGCACCTCTCGACTGATCGTAACCTTTTCCCCCGAGCCCATTTGGAGATGGCGGAGATCTGCTTGACTTATCTAAATTTAGACGAGGCCAAGGCCCTTCCGGCCAAGCCGCAGCCCGAACACTCAAGCATGCCGTTCCTCAAGTATAGTTCGGGGTATTGGGGTGACCATGCAAGGAGGGAACTTTCAGACCATGCGAGGTCGCTTGCGATCGGACTCTTGGACAAGTACGAGAACCATGTTGCCTCTAACTCACTTTCTAAGCAAATATGGAACCCGGATGATTCACAAGAAGTCAATGCTCCTTCACTGCTCAGCGGACTACACTGTGCATCTTTCTTCGGGATTGTTGATGTAATGACTCCGTTATTAGGAACGAGTGGCTGTGACGCCAACCAGGGAGATTCTGCAGGCATGACTCCACTCTCGTGGGCTGCGATGGATGGACAGGGGGAGGCGGTGGCAATATTACTGGGAGTAGAAGCGGTGGACCCCAACAAACCAGACAACAATGGCAGGACACCACTTTGGTGGGCTGCAATTGGAGGGCACGAGTCAGTGGTGAAGCAACTTTTAGACCGGCAAGACGTCAACCCCGACAAACCAGACAATGATGGCAGGACACCACTTTGGTGGGCTGTAATGGGAGGGCACGAGTCAGTGTTGAAGCAACTTTTGGACCGGGGAGATGTCAACCCCAACAAACCAGACAACGAGGGCGGGACACCACTCTCGTGGGCTGCGATGGGAGGGCACGAGTCAGTGGTGAAGCAACTTTTAGATCGGCAAGACGTCAACCCCAACAAACCAGACAATGATGGCTGGACACCACTTTCATGGGCTGCATTCAACGGGCACGAGTCAGTGGTGAAGCAACTTTTAGACCGGCAAGACGTCAACCCTGACAAACTAGACAACAAGGGCATGACACCTCTTGCGTGGGGTGCAATAGGAGGGCACGAGTCAGTGGTGAGGCAAATTTTGGACCAGCAAGGCGTCAACCCCGATAAACCAGACAACGAGGGCAGGACACCACTTTCGTTAGCTGCAAGGGAAGGGCACGAGTCAGTGGTGAAGCAACTTTTAGACCAGCAAGTCGTCAACCCCGACAAACCGGACAACAAGGGCAGGAGACCACTTTGGCAGGCTGCGAATGGAGGGCACGAGTCAGTGGTGAAGCAAATTTTGGACCGGCAAGACATCAACCCCGAATGGCCAGATGATAAGGGTGATACACCCCTCCTTACAGCCGCGGCAGGGGGGTACGAATCAGTGGTAAAGCAACTTTTGGACAGGGAAGATATCAACCCCGAAAGCCAAAATAATGAGGGTTTTACACCCCTCATTGCAGCTGCGGTAGGAGGGCACGAGTCAGTGGTAAAGCAACTTTTAGACCGGGGAGATGTCAACCCCAACCAACCAGACAACAAGGGCGGGACACCACTTTTGTGGGCTGCAGGCAACGGGCACGAGTCGGTGGTGAAGCTACTTTTGGACCAACAGGACATCAACCCCGAAAGCCAAAATAATAAGGGTTGTGCACCCCTTCATGTAGCTGCGGCACGAGGACACGAGTCAGTGGTGAAGCAATTTTTAGACCGGGGAGACGTCAACCCCGACAAACCAGACAACGAGGGCGGGACACCACTTTCTTGGGCTGCAACAAGAGGGCACGAGTCAGTGGTGAAGCAACTTTTAGCCCAGCAAGACATCAACCCCGAAAAACCAGACAACGAGGGCAAGACACCACTTTCGTTAGCTGCAAGGGAAGGGCACGAGTCAGTGGTGAAGCAACTTTTAGACCGGCAAGGCGTCAACCCCGACAAACCAGAAAATGATGGCAGGACACCGCTGTGGCAGGCTGCAATAGAAGGGCACGAGTCAGTGGTGAAGCAACTTTTAGACCGGCCAGACATCAACCCCGAAAGCCAAAATAATGAGGGTTGTGCACCCCTTCATGTAGCTGCGGCACGAGGACACGAGTCAGTGGTGAAGCAATTTTTAGACCGGGGAGATGTAAACCCCGACAAACTAGACAATGGTGGCAGGACACCGCTTGCCTGGGCTGCAATGAGAGGGCACGGGGCAGTGGTGAAGCAGCTTTTAGATCGGGAAGACGTTAACCCCGATAAACCAGACAACGATGGCTGGACACCACTTTCGTGGGCTGCAATGGGAGGGTACGAGTCAGTGGTGAAGCAAATTTTAGACCAGCAAGGCGTCAACCCCGACAAACCAGACAACCAGGGTAAGACCCCACTTTCGTGGGCTGCAATGAGAGGGCGTGAGTCAGTGGTGAAGCGACTTTTAGATTGGCAAGGCGTCAACCCCGACAAACCAGACAATGATGGCAGGGCACCACTTTCGTGGGCTGCAAGGGAAGGGCATGAGTCAGTGGTGAAGCAACTTTTAAGCCAGCCAAACGTCAGCCCCGACAGACCAGACAACGCGAGCGAGACACCCCTCCTGGTAGCTGCGGTACGAGGGCACGAGTCAGTGGTGAAGCAACTTTTGGACAGGCAAGATATCAACCCCGAAAGTCAAAATAATGAGGGCTATGCACCCCTCCTCGTAGCCGCAGCACGAGGGCACGAGTCAATTATAAAACAACTTTTGGACCGGGGAGATATCAACCCTAACAAACCAGACAACAAGGGCCGGACACCACTTTCGTGGGCTGCAATGGGAGGGCACGGGACAGTGGTGAAGCAGCTTTTGGACCGGGGAGATGTCAACCCTAACAAACCAGACAATGAGGGCGGGACACCACTTTTGTGGGCTGCAGTTAACGGGCACGAGTCAGTGGTAAAGCAACTTTTGGACCGGGAAGATATCAACCCCGAAAGCCAAAATAATGAAGGTTATACACCCCTCCTCGTAGCCGCAACACAAGGGCACGAGTCAGTTGTAAAGCAATTTTTAGACCGGGGAGATGTCAACCCTGACAAAACAGACAACGAGGGCGGGACACCACTTTCGTGTGCTGCAATGGGAGGGCACGAGTCAGTGGTGAAGCAACTTTTAGACCGAGAAGACGTCAACCCCGACAAACCGGACAACAATGGCAGGACACCGCTTTTGTTGGCGGCAATGGGAGGGCACGAATCAGTGTCAAAGCAACTTTTAGACCGGGGAGATGTCAACCCCAACAAACCAGACAACGAGGGCGGGACACCACTTTCGTGGGCTGCAGTCAACGGGCACGGGTCAGTGGTAAAGCAACTTCTAGACCGGCAAGATATCAACCCTGAAAGCCAAAATAATGAGGGTTATACACCCCTCCTCGCAGCCGCAGCACGAGGGCACGAGTCAGTTGTAAAGCAACTTTTGGACCGGGGAGATGTCAACCCTGACAAACCAGACAACGAGGGCCGGACACCACTTTCGTGGGCTGCAATGGGTGGGCACGAGTCAGTGGTGAATCAACTTTCACACCGAGAAGGCTTCAACCCCACAGGCCCAGACTAAAATTGTCACATACCGCTCTGGTACATGCCGGCAGAGGTAGTGAATCTACCGCAAGCGTGAAGGCCCCCAATCCAAGCCCAGTTTGCCGTCCACGAACTCCCAGTCTCTTGACCTCTTCGAGTCTTCAACCGGGGCCATCTGCATTCCCATATCTTTCCCAATACTTTCCCCCATACGTCCCCTTTTCCCCCTTCTATACCTTCTTCAGGCCCCTGGAGCCTACGACACGCCCTTAACATCTTTTCTTGTCGTACTCACGCTTTTGCTTTTACATTGGTCCTCTTACCTAAGCTCACAAATTCTCTAAGTTTGCAATTTGTCACCTCCTGCAAGATAGGGTGTGTGTATTATCATTAGAAACCTCTCAAATATTTAATGCCACGACCGGGTGAAGAATGTCGAGTTTCTGTTGCCGGCAGTTGGGAACCAGAGGTAGAGGGTATTTTTCAGTCCTTTTTCTGCCCTTTTAAGTTTTGATGTGTTTCCTTGATCCTTAGCTCTACTTACCAATGCAGATCTTCTTCTACATACATCATTACTTCTCGTTTTGTCATTTATTTGGTCTTTTAGATCATTTCTTCTTTCGTCTTCTCCTAAGGCTATGAGGTCGATCTTTCCAATTTAATAGTATGGTTAGACCTGATTGCCACGCGAATTACTACTAATGAATTTGTCTATTTCCCCACCCCCCTTTCGATGGCAGTCTCGGTATAGGCTTATCCACCGTACTCTAGCATTAAGATTCGTACAGTCACTTGGTAAAAGTAAGCCAAAACATAATTTTTCTTTAATGGAGATTTCGGTAGACTAAGGTGGGAGGGGTTGCTCAGCTCTGGACTACATTGAAGCGAGGCCAATTCCCCGAGCAGAGAGAAATTCCTTTTTACGAGGGTTACTTCGCTGAGTGACTATAACAATACTTAAGCACCGCCTTCCCTCAAACTTTTATTCTAATTATTTCCAGACATGACAGTATGTCTCACAATATCGACCGTAACTTATAGCCGTAGGATATTCTGACCGGAAACCTTATTCAGAAGTTTCCAGTATTCTCTGTTATACCAATCCGCTACAGCCAAGGGCTACACTCCTCCATGCCATGACGCTATAGTAACCCCCCGGGGGAGTGTTCAATGGGCATATTTATGATTTGACAGATCCCTCTTCAGCTTATGAATATCTGATCTATTCTCTTTCCTTACCCCTTGTTGCTGGTGCCGCATAAACCATTGTCAATCTATGATAATTCCCCATACTCCGTACTGTACATGCCGGTTCAGCGATGTTAGGATAATAATTTCGTACGATAACGTATTGGGCCCCTCATTCTTCACTCGAAATATTACGGCAATTGGCAAATACGGCAAGACTATTTTCTTTTGCACATGCTTGAAGAGAGGATTATTATACATGATATCCCGATCCCTTGTCTACCATCAGAGAAGTTGTCTGCTATTTCAATTTTCAAGGGGACAGACTTGTGGGATATTGATCAATCAGAAATCGTGTAATTACCGTACTCAAATTGTATTACCCCAGGGATCCGTGACTGGTGACTTCATCAATCACTCGTTTCACTAAAATGCGTATTTAACTTAAATACCAAATCGGGACGATTCAACTCCCTGGGATCCGATTGCGCCATATATGCTTGCCCACTCACCAGTTCAGTGCCCTCCTCCAACCCGGATATACGCTACCCTCCGCCCTCACCACAGTAGGATAACTCACCCTTAGCGTCGATAACTTTGCATGTGCAAGAATCAACCCCGTTTGATCAGACTGGTGGAATCGGTATAACACGATGAGGCGCAAACATCTGCCAGGGTTTTCCGCCATTCGGTGGTGACGTTAGTGTCGCGGGCCCACGATAAGGCGCCCACATGCACTAGTTCAGCGATTAATCTCGCCACGTGATCTTTCCAGTTGTTGCGGAGGATCCCGGAAACCTCTTTCTCGAGAGCGTGGGAAGCGGCACCGTATTCTACAGCATAGCGAGAATGCCCATACACATAATCCCTGTCCTATAGAATTTCTATGGGCGTTTTTGCTTCACCGTGGACTCGCTTCGCCGTAGGTTACTGTATCGGTACTCATAATTACCTCCCTAAACCAAGGTGGAAGTGACAAATGTACTGGGTGTCTTCGGTCTTGTATATACTGGTTCCGTATGATAGGAAATCCTGGTTCTTGGGATTGAGGAATTGGAGGTGCTCGATAAGAGTGTTTAAGATTGCTGGGGTCTTATTAGCGAGGTAAGTTGATCCCGAGTGATGTGTGGTGATGAGGAACCATGTTTGCTCCGCCGTGACTGAAATCCGGCAGGGTGCCACTAGCTCTCTATCTTAGATTCCATAAAGATAGGCTTTGACGACAGCTTCTTCAAAGTGCGCACCAGGCATGAGTGCATGTCGGTGGGGTGGTGATGTACTCGCCAATTCCTAAAGTATCCGGATATAGAGAAAACCTTCGGCCCCAAGCCAGATGGTCATACCGTATCCAAGCGCAACGATGGCTCCTGGTGGGCATAAATTGTGTTAGCTATCCCTTGAGCGGTCTGAGACTGTCAAAAATCATCACAGGCACACTCAGAATTGTGATTCATTGCAAATTAATGGTTGCAATCATGCTAAGTCACTTAAACATTCAAAATCGGATTTCTATTATAGTGTTAGAAGCGATAAACGTGCACCAAGATCTCAATGCCCGCAAATACAAATGACCCAATAAATATTGCAAAGTTTATGATGAAAAAACCACTAGCATGTAGGGCAAACCAAGCACTAGAAGCTAGTGGTTTTTTTAGAAAGGCAAAACCTAATTCCAATGTCTGGTTTAACAATTGGCAGGCATGAATTTTGGTGTAAAAGTGTAAGATATGCAACATAGCAACCGTGAAATCTCATGAACAACAACACCTCGGCTACAAACCGAAGAATTAGATATATCAGATAATCCAGTCAACAAATCCCACTCACCAACTTCAGCCTTTTTTTTCTTTTGCAGATTCGGTATTACCATTTCCAGCAGTGCAGGATGGGACAACCAAGTAAACAGAAATTGTTGAAAACAAGAGTGGGTAGGCTTGGTGGATAGAGAAAACAAGCCAGCACTGAGCATATTAGTGGTATGATTCTGTCTTCAGCGCACCTATCGTAGCCATAGGCGAATTCCTGAAACCCATATAATGCAATTTATCGTTTGTCAATAGCTACAGAGAAGCTTGTTATACTGAATGCACATGATATCACTCGGAGCCCTTGGCGTTCTTGGCACTTGATCGGTTGCACTATTTCAATTAGGACTGGTACACATTTATCGCTTCTACCACCATAACCGAAATGGCGAGGCCTTGACTGATTTGAACATCTGACTGACTCAGCAGCTTAGCAACAATTAACTCGCAACGAATCACAATCCCGAGCGTGCCCGTGACGGATAACAAGGCTCTCGCGGCGCCAAGTTATTTTCTCTATATCCGGGTACTTTAGCAATTGGCGAGTACCGTATTTTCTCGTGCTATGCGGTTTTTCGCCAAGACCGGTGCCTGGAGTCTGAAAAGGGCCCTCAAATACCCCCAGCAAGCATAGTAACCAAGGTGTGGGTTTTAGGAGTCTACAATAATGCGGCTGAGTGCTCATTTGCAAGAGTTGGCTGCCTAAGCTTGGGCAAAGCCCGGTTTTGGCGAAAAACCATAGCGCGAGAAAAAAGCACCGGAAAATACGGTAGACGGCCACTGTGATCGATGCGGGAAACCCTGCTGCTCTAACCGGTACTATCCGCATCGATCCCACCGCGATCTGCCGCGGGCATTCTCTACTATTTCTACTATTGCTCTTCGGAGCATACAGAAGAAAAGTCAAGGAACCCCCAACCAACCCCCCGATCATTGAACTTTCCGAATCCCTCATTTACCCATACTCCTTTCCCTTAGTTTACTACCCGTGGAGGGCCTCTTCCAGGCTCTCATTCGGTATTGTGGGAACACCAGGGGTGTAATGCAGTAACCCCAAGACAGGATGCATAACAGCAGCAAAACTTTCGCTCATGCTAATTTCACTAGTCGTGGGAGAATATCTGTAGAACTTCCTACCCATCGTAGTGCACAGTATTATAACACAACCGTGATACCGGTATTGTGCGTGGACGGAATTAACCAAACATCAATCAACCAAGAGGAAAAACTTCGGACATGGCCAACCCCACCATACCGATAAGCCAAATATGAATAAACTTTTTGAAACAGACTATATAGTAAAAAAATCAATGGTATTTTAAACAAAAAGAATTTGACGGAATGGTTTGGTTTTGGCCATGCTACAAGCATTATAGAGCAATTTCTTTAGGTAGAGCTGAAAGTGCAGCCTGGTGGGGGATTGAGTTGCCGTGCGGCTCCTGTGTTCAGTTAATTTTGTCCACACACAAGGACATCACTCTGCGCTGGTGCAAAGGTGGGATCTTCCGGAACCCAATTCCCACTCCCAATTCCTCCCGAGATTCTGGGGAAGAATGAACGACGCCACATCCTGCACAAAAGAAACCCAACACTCCCTGGCTAGTCTTCCTCTCGCTGCGCAGCTCCGCCACCGGTTCCCGAGCTCCGTCGGCATTTCTAGGCTCACCAAGACGGTGGGAGTGACGCTCAGCGACTCGTACAATTCCAGTAAGAAGCAGAATGTCAAACCTTCCTAGGTCACAGTGAACCGGAATTATCGCCAGTGCCAGTTACGCTTACCGCCGTTCGTGAAGTTCCCACTGGTTATCCGGTCGTATTTGCAGATGGTGTAACCCCTCGTTAGGAGTTGTTGGGTGAGCTGGAGTCCCGCGACTAGGATGGCAATCAATGCCACTACCAGGGCTGCTATCGAGATCAGATCGGCTATTACTCCCCCAGTGTTTATGATTGCATTTTTCTGGGTGTGATGGCGAGTTAGCATAATGGACAGAATTATTTATGGGGCTTTATTGCATTTTAAACAGAAGCTTTGGATTTTCACTTATCGGGGGTGCGCGAATTGAAGCTTCCGGAGAAGCAAGAACATCGGGCTGTAGCAGTGAACATTCGTGCTGAGCTACAAGTGGGGAAGTTAGAGATGTGCAACTACCGGTAGACAGGCATCGCAGGGCGCATCCCATTCTTATTACCTAATTTAGGTATCGTCAAACCCTTCTAATTGATGGCTGATTGCCAGGTTTTCAATCATGGATAAGCAAAACTTCCTATAATCTATCATAGAACTACGGATTGAACTTTAAATTCCCCCGCGCAATTTGGAGGTAAATGTCAGATATACTACTATGATAGAACTCTTCGGGTGGAACAAATGTTTTGCCTTGCTCCTCGAATCAAATTCATATAATACCGGTAATGTCTGTAACACTGCCCTAATTCCTAACCTTGCTTATACCATCCCAGACCAAAAAAAAAGAAAGGAAAAGAAGGGGAGAAAAACATCCTTCATACCACCCCCCCTCAGCACTCCAATTCAAGCGTTGGTGGAACCATACGGCTCGGTAGGGCTCCTTGATCCCCCTTCCCTCAATCTATATAAGGGTTCTCCCAGTATTTCAAGATAAAGACTCCCATCACTCCTCCTGGAGACTTTCTTATAGTGTTTAGGAAAGAGTTCTCTTATTATTGAGCGCCTCCCAGCGAGTAGTCAGGAGACGTTGCTTTGGCCGATACCGCTAGGCGGGCGACTGGGAGGGCGGTTGGACATTTGGTGTGTTGACTTAGTATTTACCGGGAGTGTATTGCGGCTTCTGAATACCTGATAAGTTACGGTGAATTTTAATGCTCGCTTCGCTGCTAGTATATTTTTCATTTTGTAATATCAAAATCGCGATACAAGCGAGACTGATGAGCGACATGAAAAGCGTGTCTATAGGGGCCACCTCCCACATGCTCCATATTGAACCGGCCTCTATAGCAGGTAGCTAGTAGGTGTCCGCTAAGTACAATATAGTACCATTAGCGTAAAAGCCTCTATTTACGGTAGCTAGTCCCTATCGTTGGTACTGTACAGTTTCACGTAGTTGCCTACAACCCCCTAGAGTCCCTGCGTTATTGTACACCACTTTTCCTCTATCTAAGCAACATTCTATATACAGTGTGGATTTTATCGTTAATGCGGGCTGGGGGGAAAGAGGGAAATGCAATAAGAAAAATAATAGTGGAAGAAGTAAGAGAGTAGACAAGAATTTATAGCCAGGGAGAATTTAAATACAACGGGGTGAAAACTGCAAGCTATAGACTAAACCTTCTCGCAATAATAGAGGCATTTCCCCCACGGGCAAAAAACTCTAAACTCTACTGCACTTTGTAGACTGAATCCCACAAATCCTCACTCGACTAAGTTACAAAAACAAAACCAAAAACAAAACCCCTAGGGAAGCTCAGGCAGGTATGATGACGGAAAGGTATATTCCCATATCATGGGTTTCCTTGGCTTACAGAAGAGGGGACCAAGGACAACCGCATTATATAACATACGACAGGACGGGAGGGGTGCTTGTACAAGAGTAGTTATTTCCAGAAGGGGGTGTCCCCGAGTCCTCAAATAGCGTTAGAGGTCACCGCTCGGTGAGCTTGTAGTAGAGCTACGACCTCCTTATGGTCACGCATAGCAGCGACCGAGAGCGGTGTTTGGCCGTAATTATCAGGCTTGTCGGGATTGACCTCTTCCCGTTCGAGTAGTATATTCACCACTCCCCCGTGTCCATTCCAAGCGGCATACAAGAGTGGTGTTCGGCCGTCCTTATCAGCCTTGTCGGGACCGACCCCCCCCCCCGGGCGAGTAGCATCCCCACCACTTCTTCATGTCCATACTGAGCGGCAATCGAGAGCGGTGTTTGGCCGTCCTTATCAGGCTTGTCAGGATTGACATCTTCCCGTGCGAGTAGTATTTTCACCACTCCCCCGTGTCCATCCCAAGCGGCATGTAAGAGAGGTGTTCGGCCGTCCTTATCAGGCTTGTCGGGATTGACCTCTTCCCGTCCGAGTAGTATTTTCACCACTCCCTCATGTCCATCCCAAGCGGCATGCAAGAGTGGTGTTCGGCCG
>Ga0307507_10005104_pt1 | contig 22062 bp, 26 predicted proteins | sample 7_EM_MG_FD_207223 | JGI IMG/M metagenome (GOLD analysis project Ga0307507, IMG submission 207223) | Populus trichocarpa ectomycorrhiza microbial communities from riparian zone in the Pacific Northwest, United States - 7_EM | ecosystem: Host-associated > Plants > Roots > Unclassified | place... | reverse complement strand
AAAGCGTATGATTAGTAGTTCAAGAGAGTCATAAAGAGTCATATTTTCCGCCCACGGCTCGTATCCGGAAGACAAACCTTAATTCAACCTCCTAGTGCCAGGTCCAATTATTCGAGTTCTTACGGTATGACAGCTCGCTCTGTCTTGGCCTAGATCTCTATGAATTCAGGGAACTAGATGCAAGAGTACTCATAAACTTACTTTCCTTAGCTTATTATTTTACTTGTAGAGAGCTATCTTCTTTGAGAGCATTACAAAAGTGATTCTTCTACCCTGAGCTTTTTTCGGCTCTGAAAGTGTTCAAAATGAAGAAACCGGCGCTGCCATACACGCTGCTCCGGACATGATGCTTGGTTCCGGATGTCTACGATATTGGAAAGTTATCCACCGGTGAGCGCAGGCACAATGCCAGCTTGAATGTGGCACACCGGTGCTGTCCGGCCTTCACATACAAAAACAAAGACAAAACTCATACTCCAGCTATGACAATGCCGGTGCGAGTTTTATTGTTGCTTGATGGGCTTTGTACCTTGTCCCTTCGCGCCCTCTAAAAATCGTTGGTTACCATGTTCCTGGGCACACGTTAACGACCGGTAAATGGTTGTCCACTTTCCCCCTTTTGATAATGAATAAATGTATATAATACCTATGGGCCCGCTTGTCATCTCACTCGTTGGATTGCTGAATCTCCTTCTGTACCCTGTCGCTCATTTCCTAGGCCGCTCAGGTGGATTCCATTTCTCCTCCTCCTTTCTTTTCCCTTTTTCAAATTTCTGCTGGCGGCTCTAGCATTTCGCAAGAACAATGGCTACCTCACTTTTTACTTTTGCCCTTAGCGTCTTTCCTTTATTGGCTCAGGCTGGTCCGAGTTGTCCTTCTGGTTCCGAGTTGACGACAAGAATCACTAAGTTCGTTATCGGGGCTACACCTGACAGGGTATTTGATGCTACTGGTGATTTCTTCAACGCAAAATGTAGGCTTTATATTCCCTTTCTATAATATTAGCAATCAGCCAACTGGCCATTATACTAGGGCAAGGAGTTCCTCAAGGTAGAACCTCGAGTGGCCCTTCAAGGCGCACACTTGCCTTTGATAGTGTTCAGTTTGTTGAGGAACTGATGTCGGCCAATATCGACCGAACTAACAAGGTCAACTCCTTCTCGGTAAATTGGAGGTCGACCGATTCGGTAACTTTCGCTGCTGCGGCAGTCCAAGTCCGAATCCCGTACTATGAACAATACTTTGAGATTGAACCCCGCTGCAATGGAAGCACCCATTCCACTGGAAACTGGCGCAGCTGCTTGTGCGTTTCGGGTGATAGTTCTAAGGATGCTGCAGCGGAGTGGTTTGAAGCAAGACATCGCAGCGCCGTTCAGAACGTCTTTCGGGAACTAGGGGCCCAGGGTTGGATGGAGGAACAAATCAATGGAGAAATACCCGGTTGTGGTGCTGTAACAGCCGCTATTGCACCCCCCTCTTCCACGAGTACGTCGACTTCCGCGTCTTCTACTTCCTCCACATCCTCAACCACGAGCCCTACCACAGCTCCCGAGTCTGTTCCCCAGGCGGCTCCTGGGCAAACGACCATCACTTCCGAGCGGAAGACTGCTGGCGGTCACAAAGGCAAGGCGGATGCTATGTTCGCCTTTGCTATTGGTGGAATCACCGTTTCAATCTTCTTATGACTGGATGAAAGGATAAAAGGAAATGATATAGATAGATTGCTGGAGGAAAGCTTGGAGCTCGTTGAAAAACCGAGTGATTGCTTATGTTAAGGAGAGAGAAGTTTTTGGTCTCCCGATCTGAATTGTCCGTCTTGGACTTGTAAATATTTCGCGGGAATAGCTAACCATGAGTTGGAGAAATGCGGTGTTTGCTTTTCCAAGTTTCTTTTGTAGTGGGCGTACATTTCATTTTATGGATCAGAGAACGGATCATCATAGTATTCTTTGAATCATATCAAACCAAATGTAGTTTAGTGGGGGCAAGAAACAACCGCTTGGGGTGGGTGTTCCCATCCAGGTGCGAGTGCAGGATATGCTTGTATGACGACCCTGTTAGGACTCGATAGAAAAGGGAAAAAAGGCAAAAGAAAAAGGAAACAACAAATCAATATACTCGAGTACGGTATTTGCGGCTTTTGTCTGCAGGAACAGGAGGGGATGCGAGATTTTATTCTCTTGTTTTCTACTGATGAGATGGATCACGTGTAGGGGGGTGATGGTGAGGTTTCACGTTGGAGTTGAATCGAGGCGGAACTCGCAGCAGGGCGGGCTTGGGGCTAAGTAGAAAGAAAATCTATGATACCTGTATGGTGAGGGGAGGGGGAGGGGGAGGGGAGCGATTCACCGCGGGGTTTCCAATCTCACCATAGAACCTTGCGAAAGAAAGGCGTGGATTTGATCAGACATGGAGAGGGGGATTTGGCTCTTAATTGTCCATACAAAAAGAGGTTTAACTAACTTGATTGTCTTCTAATGGGCTGAGGGGAAAGCAATTGCCAGTGATCGTAGCTACGGGCTTTGTCATATCACATCGTTCTCTATGATGCCTTACCGTACTTGTAGGTATGATAATCTTATCATTTCACCAACTTACGGGATCATTGATTGTGATGGAAACAACCCATTATATTTACTTTTCTCTTCCACACCTAGATAAACTCCCCCACTACCATAGTATGCCCATCCTCCCTCTCTCTATTCATTTCACCCGCCCAGCCCATCTCCCCAAACCCATCGCCCAAACCCTCGTCCCCGCAACCTACGTCCTCGCTTCTTGTGTTGCTGCCATTATTACTCTGTTCCATTCCACTTTCGCTCACCAGCTCTTTTCCTTCCTTCTTTCATCCGGTCCACCTCCAGGCCTTTCCCATTCATCCGTTGAAAGCCGAAATACCTGAATTCACCTCATTCCTGGTCAACACCCTAATCTACGGATAGCAGAAACACCGCAACTTACCGCTTACCGCACCCCCGTTATCATTATGCATACCTTTCCTCGGTCCGTATATAGTATGTCCAACGTAAGTTCTCCCTTTTTTTCCTTGCTATCTGTCACCTCTGCCTCCGTTTCATTTCATTTCATTTATTTTATTTTGCGCTTTTTCTACGTCCCTGCAAGTCGTGTGGGATGGTTCCCCTCTCGTGACGAGTTCCCATACCATTCATCCGTTGTACTTTATGTCTTTCCTATTACATCCCCGCAGCCTTGTCTGCTCCAGGGTTGTGGGCAATCTGGGGGCCCAAGCTTCCCGAGATTCGGCGAATTCGGCAAACTACCTCCCTCAACATGCGCAAGCAGTACCAGGGTTGGATAGAAAAAGGAACCACGCGAGCAGAGGGAAATTTTCATCGCTGCCAGCACCTCGAAAGCAGCGGCAATTACGGGGCTTAAAAAAAATCCTTCGAGAGAAAAGAAAATATCGGACAGCTTTTCAATTCGAAATTCTGCTGCAGCCAGTCAATTGGGGAAGCCGCCATTCGTCGTTTGTACCTTTCAGCTTGGACTTCAGAGATATGAGCTCGACAGTCACACGCAGTTACCATACGCCAGTGTGCTGAGTTCAATCGAACTCTCTATCCGTCCTTCCTTGTCCCTGGGGTGGTGAAGCTTTTGGCATATGACCTCAAAGCCACGAAGCTTAGAGCACTCACGATAGCGATACATAGGCTTAAGGACCTCTCGCATTTGGCAACCTTACTGTAACCCTCTCGGCCACGATCCCCGTTAGCTCTACGGGCTTATTGTAAGGTCCACAAACCATTGGGTTAGCTTTACGGCATCTCAGGGGGTCATCTTTCTTGAATCTCTTCTGTGAACCCCGTTGCCCTGCCCTTGTCGTCCCACGGAAAAATCACTTTACATTCTCTACCACACGCTCAAGAAATTTGAGTCTCCCCGAAAAATTCAGTCGCCCCACCCCGTCGTCCGCCCGTCCGCCCAGCAACACCGTAAGCCAGCGGCTTAATCTTCGGCTCCCAAGCGTCCACGAAGCTTCTCTCGCCCATTTCGTCTCTTCCTCCTTCCCACCCTCTAGTACCCACAACCACCAGCCATTTCAATTTCCCACCCTACGGCCTCTGCGGCTATCTATTGAGAGTAGCTTTTAGTCTTCATCTTTTCACATTTGCTTTTATACCTTCTTTATTGTCCCCTCTTGATCTTTTCGTTGGTCTTTTTTTATTTTTTTTGAAATGGCGCCTTTTACCCTCGGAAGTGAACCTATGGTTTTTGTTCACCTTCTGCATAACAAATATGCAGAAGGGGACTATCCTGAAGACGATGTTATTGTTGGTGGAATGGCTTCTAATTTCGGGTTTGAACAGATAGAGGACTCTCAGATTTGTGTGGTTATGGTTGGATTGCCAGCTAGGGGCAAGAGCTTAATTGCTCAAAAAAGTAAGTGAGAAGCTATCTTCTACTCTCTTTCTTCTGTTTACTACAGATTTCGGTTTAAGCTCCAGCGCGCGCTTGCCGGCCCCAGCTTCACATCAAATTTTTGAGCTCTCTATGTTTTTTCCGTTTTTCCTGCTTCCGTTTTGCTACCACTGTGGTGCCGCTACGTCGATAGCTCAATTGAAGTGTTAATTTATCTTGCTAACCGGATTGTCTATAGTTGTCCGTTACCTGAAGTGGCTCTCGGTTAACGCCAAGTCATTCAATGTTGGCTCCTACCGTCGCGCCGATACCCCACAACCGACCGCCGATTTCTTTGACACTGGGAATGCGGAAGGAGAACGCCTTCGTCGCGCAGCTGCAGAGGCTGCTGTCAATGACATGTTGCGTTGGTTCGAACGTGAAGGAGGGCATGTCGGTATTCTTGATGCTACCAACTCGACCCGCACCCGAAGGGCATGGATCGAGGAGCGTTGCAAGGCCAAAGGCTACGATGTCATGTTCGTAGAGAGTAAATGCGATGATGAGGAGTTAATTATGAACAACATCCTGGAGGTTAAGACTACCTCTCCGGACTATGTTGGGCAGGACCCTGAAGTCGCGGCCCGGGATTTCAGAAATAGGATCCGTAATTACGAGAAGGTTTACGAGACTATCGACGAGCCTCACCTTACCTACGTCAAGTTGATAAACGTTAGCTCTCAAGTCATCATCAACCAAGTGTCGAACTATTTACAAACACGCATCATCTACTTTACAATGAACTTGCACATAACACCACGCTCAATTTGGTTATCTCGCGTGGGTGAGCTCCTTCCTCGTACTTGGGTCTGTCATTAATTTCTATTTTAGCATGGCGAGTCTGAGTTCAATGTTCTCGGAAAACTTGGCGGTGATGCCAATCTCTCGCCACGCGGGATGGCTTATGCAGAGGCTCTACCTAAGCTTGTGAAGGACTCTGTTGGGGGTAAGGATATCACCCTCTGGACATCCACTATGAAGAGGACTATCCAGACAGCCAAGCACCTAACCTATCCAAAGAAGCAATGGAAGGCTTTGGACGAGTTGGATGCCGGGGTTTGCGATGGGTTAACTTACGAGGGGATTGAGAAAAAATATCCCGAGGATTTCCGTGCTCGTGATGATGACAAGTAAGGACTTCTCGACACTAGTTCATGGCCTTTGTTAACAAATGGATTGCAGATACAATTATCGCTACCAGGGAGGAGAGTCGTACCGTGATGTAGTCATCAGATTGGAGCCTATCATTATGGAAATGGAGAGAGGTTCCGACATTATGGTGGTTACTCACCAAGCAATCCTTCGCTGCATTTATGCGTATTTCATGAATGTACCTCAAGACCAATCCCCATGGATGGAAATCCCCCTTCACACAGTCATCAAACTTACCCCCCGCGCCTATGGCACCCAGGAAGAGAGGTCAGTAAATTCTAGTGTATCATTTTTGTCTATTGCTGACTTTTCTGTAGATTTAAGGCAAATATCCCGGCGGTGTCCACTTTCAGAGCCAAGTATACCTCTGCCAATATGGGCGGCGAGGCTGCCGTTGTCGACGCCGAGAGGGCTCAGCCCCCTGTCGCCGGAGCCCAGGCAAATGGAGTTATTACCATTAATGACGATGTTGAAGCTGCCCCTCAAAAAGTGGGCGCCGTTTCCGTTGTCGAGAGTCTTGGACTCAATGGTGATACACTTGTCGTGGAGTAGCCTCTATGCTCTGAACTAATAAAAGAACCCCAAGGGATCTAATGTACTCTACCCATTGATTCTTTTCTTTTCTTTTCCTTTCTTTTCTCGTTCCTCTTTCGGTTTTTTCTTCATTCATATTTGGTTGGGTAAAAATGCTTTGGGAATACGGATGAAAGAAAAAAAGCCGCCCGCGCGCCGGTGGAATGAAGTTGACGGTTTATGACCGTGGTTTTGTTGGATGCCTAGATGATTGGGAGTTTTTATTTCTTTCTTTAGGGGTCTGGGTGAAAGCGTCTTTTTCTACTACCACTTACGTTTAGTCTCCTATCATTTCGCGGTGGAAGGGGTCCTTTTCATATCCTTAGTGCATACCCTTCGATCATGTAAAGCTATCGTGTGTGCGAGCGGGGATCGCGTTTAGGTTGAAATACCAAGTTATAATATAATAGTGGCGTGCTGCGTTTTTGTACTTGCAAAAAGGGGATATGAGATGTCTACACCTAACTATTGTCTTATTCGAGTATTGCAGATTATTCTAAATTAGAAACACTAATGACAAAAATCCGGGGTACTTGTAATCTTCACCCGATTGTAGCAAGGCTTCCAAGCCATTATATGACCAGGTGAGTGAACTTGATGTGCCGATAACTTACCGTACTCGTACTGCGCTGCTCAAGTGGGTGATGTCCGTCTCTAACGGCCCTCGGTATATAGGTGGATATCTTGGCACCCTCGTGCTTCAATCACATGCTGGTTCAACACCACATTATTACCCCGGATTCACGCCTTGGAAAACTACCAGTAATAAGAACAACGTTCCCCTTCTATTCTGCACCGGGTGCATAATATACTGATTCCGGTCTGGTTTGATTCCCCTCTCTCCGTGATCGTCTCCTCGTTCCCTTCGGCCATAGCTTTCACACGCTCGACAATCCCCCATGGCCGCCCAGTCAAAACTCCTGCTGCCATCCCATCGATCGCTCACCAATCTCCTCTCACACCTCACCTCCCTCTACGTAAGGCACCGGTCAAAAATCTCCCGGGGGGTTTACCTGACGCTATTTGTCGCGCTCGTCAACCGTATTCGCAATGCCATCAACGAACAGAAGGCAGCCGCCACTCGGGAAGGAGGCCATCCACAACCCACTCCGCAGACTCCCAGCGCAAAACGAAAGAAGGTAGAACTCAACCGCGAGTTCTTCCAAAGCTTATTCAAATTGTTGAAGATCGTTATCCCAGGCGTACGGAGTAAAGAGCTTCGGCTACTTGTCAGTCATACTTTCTTCCTCATCGTGAGAACATTGATAAGTTTGTATGTTGCCGAATTGGACGGGAAGTTGGTTAGCGCTTTGGTACGGGGTAAAGGGAAGGACTTTTTGTTAGGGATTGTCTGGTGGATGGTGGTAGCGGTCCCGGCGACGTTTACGAATTCAATGTTGTCTTATCATCAGTGCAAATTGGCGTTGCAGTACCGGACTAGATTGACGCAGTATATCCATTCAAAGTACCTGTCACAGATGACTTTCTACACTCTGGGAAATCTGGATGATCGCATAAAGAACGCGGATCAGCTCATCACGGTTGATGTGTCGAAATTTTCGAACTCGCTGGCAGAGCTGTACTCCAACCTCGCGAAGCCAGTGCTCGATATGATGATATATAATTACCAGTTGTCAAGGAACGTTGGTGGAGAGGGGCTGTTTGCTATGGCTTTACTAGTCCAGGTTTCTGCAAACGTTATGAGGGTGCTCACTCCGCCGTTTGGAAGATATGTCGCGGATGAAGCGAGATTGGAGGGAGAATACAGGTTTAGTCATTCGAGATTAATTGACAACTCTGAGGAGGTAGCGTTGTACGGTGGGCATGATGCCGAGAAGACTACGCTCGATAAAGGGTACTTTACCTTGATCAAGCATGTGAATTACATCTTGCGAAGGCGGTTGTATCATGGGATGATGGAAGACTTTGTCATCAAATACTTCTGGGGAGCTTTGGGACTTATGCTCTGCTCTGTGCCGGTGTTCTTCAAGGTACCTGGTGCTAGAGGAAATTCGTTGGGCGACCGCACCGAAAGTATGAAAACCTTGAGGCCCGGTACGATCGAATTTTTCTAAATTTTCTAGGCTTCGTCACCAATCGCCGCTTGCTACTGTCTTCTTCGGATGCCTTTGGACGAGTTATGTTCTCCTATAAGGAGATTACTGAACTGGCTGGTTATACCTCGCGAGTATCTACTCTTCTGAATGTCATGGAAGATATCCAGAGCGGCCATTTTGAGAAGAAACTTGTTTCCTCCGCAGGTACCGAGGAGAACGCAGCTGTGCTCCGCGGACGTGGGAAAGTCACTACTGGTCCGGATATCGAGTTTACAAATGTTCCTATTGTATCCCCTAATGGCGATGTCCTACTCAAGAAGTTATCGTTCACAGTAAAGCCTGACGAACATCTCCTCATTGTTGGTCCTAATGGCTGTGGGAAGTCTTCACTTTTTAGAATTATGGGAGGCCTATGGCCTGTCTATGGCGGAACTGTTCGCAAGCCACCCAGCGAAGAAATTTTTTACATCCCGCAGAGACCATACCTTAGTCGTGGAACACTACGACAGCAGATTATCTACCCTGATAGCAAACTTGAACAGGTTCGTCGAGACGTGACAGACGAGGCTTTGTACGATATTCTGCGGATCGTTGAGATTGAGAACTTAGTTGAGAAAGAGGGTGGCTGGGATGCTGAAAAGGAATGGCGTGACGCTTGGAGCGGCGGTATCCAGCAGCGTGTTGCCATGGCCAGATTGTTCTATCATGCACCTAAATAGTACTCCCCCCTCACCGATTTAGCACCATGCAAAGCTAACCTTTCATAGTGCCATCCTAGACGAATGCACCTCATCTCAGGACTTGGACACAGAGCGCATCATGTACGAGACCGCAAAGAGCCTAGGAATTACCCTCATTACCGTCAGTCACCGCAGAAGTCTGTGGAAATATCACACCAATATTCTGCAGTTCGATGGCCAGGGTGGGTACGTGTTTACTAAGCTGGATGCGGAGAAGAGGTTACAGCTTGAAGACGAGAAGGAGGAGATTGAAATCCAACTTAGAGCTGTGCCAGATATTGAGAAGAGGATCGCAGAGTTGGAGGCAGTTGTTGCGGAGAGGGAATAGGACTGAACTATACATGGAGTGAGTGGATTCAATTGGGTTGTATTTCAAGGTTTGGGTGTTGGCTGTGTTTATTGAACTGGAGGTGATTGAAGTCGTTGTTTCGGGGTTTTCTATTCGTCCTTGTTTTTTTTTTTTGCATACATCCATTACGGTGCATGGAAGTATTATATCTATCTACTCTAGAAAAGGAGGGACTAAGTGGGAGGCTCACATCGCCCGGATGAGCTGGCAGTGGGGTAAAGGTCAACATTTTTGTTGGCAGATGTTGCTGCTGCTCGGATAGTGAGTGGGTAGGACAGGAACACAAAGCTAGAGTCCTAGGCGGAGAGGGGGTGGTAATGTCATATGGGGAGGGCGGATTGGGTGTGACTTGGAACCCTTTATCTACGAGTGAAAATCTACCGGAAGTCTATATATGAGCCTATGATCCCCCCTCCTATCTCTGGTTAACATCTCAGATTCGATAGATCAGTACCTACTCTAGAATCCCGGACGCGAAGTCAATTCCCTCTATAAACACCTAAGAATCGAGCTTACTTCCTACTCGTTCCCGGGCCGGAAAAACGATTTTCCGTACAAACAAGCTGCCTACTCCGACTCCCAAAAGAAAAATGACATTCCCAGAAACTAGTACCCCTCCGGCCCAATTACTAGGTCGGCTACATCTCATAGGCTCCCGGGTTTCTCTAACTCTATAGATAGCGAATCTCGAGGTGGAGCTCATCTGAAATTCATGAGATGAGGCTCATCTCTCTGCGAAATTCTAATGCCAGCACCGCCACATAGCTCATCTCCCCATTGTACCGCCACAGTTCAACGGCTCTTAGGTTTAACTACCCACTTCCTTTCAAACTGCCGCCTTCACACCAATTGCTTCGTTGCACAGCTGGCTCGAATCAGAGGCGACCACGCAAATTTATCTGCAACTGGGATTTTCTGCATCTGTCTGTCCTCCCCTCCTTCTCCCCCCTTCTTTCACTCATTCTATCACCCAAAGTTGTCAATTTTTGCCACGATGCTACACCCTCTCCTACCCTTTCTACCCATGTCCCTGCACCCCCGCGATCCGACGTTAGGTCCTTTCCCCACCTCTTGGGTGACGTGGGTTTGCGTTATCCGGAGTTGTGCCTGCCTGCCTTGTGGGAAAGGGCTTCGATCGAAGAATTGAGGCTGATCCTATTGACGCATTCGTCCTTAGCAGGCACGTAGCCCCACCGCCGTAATACGTGATATCGCCGTGCCGCCATCCTCATTGCAGATATCGTCCATCGTCAGCTTGTCTAGTCTGCTTCATTGCCAACGCATACTTCTAGTATCGTCACCACTACCACACCTTCTACCTCATTCTCTTCTTGCTCGTTCCACTAGACATCGTTGCATTAGAGCCTTGCCGGGTGGACTTGGCCTTCCTTTCCCCTACGATCAATTCGAGGGTGTGAATGAACGGGCAATTGCTGTGTTGGCGTGCTCTGTTTGGTCCGAGACGAGAGTTGAGGTGATAACGAGACCTAGCTTTCAGGAGGGTGGTGGGGAAGGGAATTGAGGGCTGGAGGGGGGGAAGGAAGGAGGAGGATACGGAGGGGGAGGAGGGAACGGTCCTTTATCTAGGCTGGGGGTTTCGCTCTTTATTTTCGTTTTTTCCTCAACATTAATCGCACGCTCTCTGCCAACGCAAGCTTTCTATCTATCCATCGATTTATTTTTCATTCTATCCTATACTATCGATCCACGTAGTACCCTGCAATGGCTTCAAGGCTTATCAAGGAAGACGCACTCGTCAGAAAGGACCGATTCAAGCGTGCTGGTGCGTTGTCTTTCCGCCAACTCACTACTGATCCGTTCTTCGTGCTAACGATCGAGGGTGAAACAGATGAGGCCCGTCAAACCCTCACACAAGAGCTCCACACCCTCGGTGCATCCGTTGATATGGAGCTCCGTGAACGCATAACCAACATTCATTCCAATGCCAGTGCCCTTGAGAGTCAAAGTAAGACCTTAAGGAATCGTACCGCTGCCCTCGGGAAGACTACCCGTCAGTGGAGTGGCATGGCAGATGGAGCTAGAACCAAGTTGAAGGTTTGTTATTATCCCTCCCTGTAAGCTCCCAGAACAGTTTGCTAACTTCTGCAGGAAATCGGGGACATTCAGAATTGGGCAGAAATGATCGAGCATGATCTCCTCCTTATTGAGGAAACCCTTAGAATTGTCCATGAGGACGAACTTGAGGATGATGATTCTTAAATTATTTCCCCTTTTACGACGCTTACGAAAGTTAAAATTTTCGCAGCTTCTTCTGTACATTTCCGTTTTTCTTTGTTCTTTTTTTTTCTTTTTTTTTCTTCTCTTCGTGCTCTGTGAACGGGTGGTGGTGTGTTCTCTGTTTGTGGTTCCTATTTTACTCTGGAGTTGACGTTGGTATTTTCCTTTTCTGGGAAAGTACGTATTGCCGCTCATTGGTTCGCTTGTTTGCTCTTCTCTCTCTTTCCTAACACCTAGTGCATGCGTAGGTGGGTGGGTGTGCTGCTGTTTCAGATGTTTGCTGGCGGATGATGGGCGGGATTACGGCAGGATAGGACAGGTTGGGGTAAGGGAGCGGAGCGGAAGGGAAATGTGGGGGAACGGATGGGGAGGGGGGCTTTGTTAATAGGTTTTAAATATATTTTTAATTCCTTTTTCTCTAGTGTGTTTGGGACTATTAATATCGTATCATAGGCTGAGGAAGTCAGCAAATGGGATTTGCCGGTGTCTGAGCCGTGCCAAACGGGATGTAGCATATTAATTGCTGTATGTGATTTGTGCTATATGGGATGGCGGCGTCGGATGACCAGCGTAGAGGACGGAAGGATGAGCGGAAGGATGAGCGGAAGGAGGTGGGGGAGCGAGAGGGGGGGGAGCGTGGCTGGATGAGTAGGTGTTTTGTTTTGTATCTTCTCATAATGTGGCTAGTTTGTCAAGTCATATGCCTCAAATTCCCTTCTATTATGCTATCCCAATGGGTCGTAGATGTACTGCTGTACTGGAGCGCTTACTGAGTCCTAACGGGTATATATACTTTTCGCAAATCCCTGCTTCGTTCCTATTTTTTCTAGCGCCATTACTTCACTGCGTAATATTATATAATAATATTATGATATTATGCACCCTCCTCCAACCCTTTAGCCTATGACCTCTACTTCACCCTACTCTTCCCCGTATAGGCCCTACACTTACCATATAAAACCTTTGGTAGACGCGACACAACTCAACTCTCCCCATTCTCTTTCTTAAGCCTCACCACACTCGTTTCTATACCGCCTTCCACACCCATACATATGACATTCCGCCATTCTTCGCCAACCTTACTTGCGCAAGGCCACCCTTCAAAGCCCTGGAGTTGGCATACCGCCGAACATCCAGGGCTACTACTACGGAGTAGTACTCCTCTTACTCCTACAGTACCGTTCCACTGGCAGAGTAGTGAGAACCGCCCACCAACAGCTGGCGAAGGAGAGAGCAACGAGGCGAGAGAATAACGCCGTGCTCTTCCCAACCCTTAATCCCATATTCGAATCATCCTACCTGGTTTTTTTCTCCTTTGCCTTGTCCTAAAAAACCAATTTTCTCAGCATACTGAGCCTTCTTTAGCCTTTTAGGCTACTCGTACATCTTTCCAAAGAGGAAAAGAACATGTGGGAGCTGGTGGGACAAGTGGGACTTTGTGAGGAGCCAGAATTTTGTGCTGTAAGTATCATTTCACTCTCCCATTAACGTCATTTCTGGTATTAATGCGGCTTCTAGGGCTTTTCATACCTTGCTTTTCCTAGACCTGCACATCGACGCATCTGGCTCGGAGGTGACACTCCGAGCAAGGCTCAGGGTGTGCCTACGCCATTAAGGTCTTCCACTCCTAGCGGGGTGTTCTTGACCAACAACACCTCACTCACCTCGAAGCAAGCGGTAACCCCCCTTATTGAGTGCCTCGTGCTATCCCATCAATCTATATGGGGGGTGAGTAGTGATTACACCCCCCGATGAAGCAGGAAAAAGGCTTAGTGGGCAGAATGGATTCATTTCCGTTCTGCCCCCCCGCCTTTTTAATCTGTGGGTCGCGCCATCGTCGACATCGGTGGAGTACATCAGGCGCACCCCACGACCTATCTCAATTTGCCACGGCAGAGAAGATTGAAGCTCCGATGAAGCCAATTTGGGCGGCCCTCGGTGTTTGTTTTCTTCACGCCGAAGGTGAACCCCCCCTCCTCTCTTTCCTTGCATGAGCTCTGTTAGTGCCGCGGCTAATAAAGTGATTATCGAATAGAGAACCGCGCTGTCTCCGCCCTCTACTAGTTTGCTTGGCACTACGAGTGAGCGGATGTGATTCTCACTATACCACCATTCCGCAATCTGCTACGACGCTACGGCCCTGGCTCTTGGCTATCCTGGCGGTATCAAAGACCCTGAGGTCCTCCTTCCCTATCATAAACCTACCCGAACCATTCAAACATTTAACTCATAAGTATTGCTACATCTCCGCTTCAGTCAGCTCGCGATCCACAAAAACGTATCAAGCAAGGAAAAAAACTACCGAAACGTCTCGGAAGTACCACAATACTATCCGCAAACCCGACGGTGGCTAGAGATGCACCTGAATCACCTTTCTGGGAACCTCTCGCCCCCCCCACCGGACAAAACCTTGGTCACGGTGACCAGGCGCGGCAGTCTGGCAGGGCAAAGTCCATGGTTTTTCCTCCGGCAACCGCAGATAGAGCTAGAGTTAATGTGAACGATCGCCTGTTCCCCGAGAGGATACGCAATTACTGGGAGTCGCTAGTGTGCTTATGGCGAGAAGTGAGGCCCGCTTGATTTTTTTGGGGGAGGAATAGCAAGGTGTTCAGAGGCCGCATCAGCAATCTCCCGGCCTATTCTCTGCCGGAGGAGGCAGGGCGGGGGTTGGGTTCAGTGGTGGCTGGGTGCTCGCGGTGATGGCAGAAGCCCATGCGGCACCCGACACACCAGGGCCCACCATCTGACTGGTTTTGAGCACCTTTACATAATCAATGCTCCGCAAACTCTTAACTTTTACTTGCACTAGCGGCATTTAAATTACAAAATCCCTACGAACCTTGTCCGAGCCTTACAAATTACAATACAACATCCAGCGGCAGAAGCTAAGGAAGGGAATGCCCAATGAGCTGAGAGCATGGGCTCCTGCGACTAGGCAATAAAGTCTTCCACTCCTAGCGGGGTGCTTTTGACCAACGACACCCCACTCACTCCGAAGCTAGCACTCACTCCGAAGCTAGCACTCACTCCGAAGCTAGCACTCACTCCGAAGCTAGCACTCACCCCTTATTGAGTGCCTCGTGCTAGCCCATCAGCTAGATGGGGGGTGGGTAGTGATTACACCCCCCCGATGAAGTAGGAAAAAGGCTTAGTGGGCAGAATGGATTCATTTCTGTTCTGCCTGCTTGCCTTCTCAGCCCGTGGGTCGTGCTATGGTCGCGATCGGTGAAGCACATTAAGCGCATCCCACAACCCACTAATCCAGGCGGGGGGTGGGTAGTGATTACACTCCCCGATAAAAGAGGAAAAAGGCTTAGTGGGCAGAATGGATTCATTTCCGTTCTGCCCCACTCCCTTTTTAATCTGTGGGTCACGCAATGGTCGCGATTCATGAAGCACATCCAGCGCACCCCACGACCTATCTTAGACACCACGGTAGAGAAGATTGAAGCTCCGGTGGAGCAAATTTGGACTGCGCTCGGTGTTTGTTTTCTTCAAGACGAAGGTAAATCCCCTCTTCCCGCCTTCTGTGCATGGGCTCTGTTAGTGCCGCGGCTAATAAGGTGATTATCGAATAGCGCTACTGCGCCGTCCTCGCCCTACTACTAGTCTACGCTGCCGTAACAGGATCCTCGAACAGTTCATATCTGTACTTTTTCGGGATATCATGGGGATAAGAAAACGTAAAGTTAGCTGGCATCCCGAAAACCCAGATGGTACAGTCTGCTTGGCACTACGAGTGAGCGGATGTGATTTACACGGTACCGCGATTCTAGCATTCCTACTATAACCACTATGGCATTGCCTTACGCCTCACAAATAGCCCTTCTATGCATTGGCTTACAAAAGACAGAGCTTTGGAGCTAATGCTCGACACAAACGTTGGCCCTCCCTCCCCATCCAAAACCTATCCAAACTATTCCAGCACTTAACTCATAAGTCTTACCACATCTCTGCTTCGATTAGCTCATGATTCACAGAAACATAGAAAGCAAGAAGAAAAAAACTACCGCAACATCTCGGCCGTACCCCCAGAATACTATCCGCAGCCTAACGACAGCCAAAAAAACAGCAATTCGGAATAGATGGTGATGCACCTGAACCACCTTTCTAGAAACTTCCCGCCCCCCCCACCCACTGGACAAGACCTTGGTCACGGTGACCAAGCGCCATGATCTAGTGGATTTGGCGGGTCCCTGAACTCGGATTTGCATGGTTAAAGTTAGTAATAGGAAGGGCATTGGAAATGGCATGTACGGCGCCTCCTGGCGAGCAGGAGGGGGAAGGTACAGTGGCCTCCCTGAATTAGCCTCTTCGAGGCACCACCCGATAGCGTTATTTGTCACAAGCTAAATACAGCATTCGGCTTGACAGGGCAAAGTCCATGGTATTTGGAGGGAGGAAGGGGGAGAAGAGCAAGGCGCCCATGACCCGCACCAGCAATCTCCCGACCTATTCTCTGCGGGGGCGGTGGGGCGGGGGTTAGGTTCGGTTGTGGTGGGTGAGTGGTTGGGCGCCCATAGGGGCCTATGCGGCGCCCGACACACCAGGGCCCGCCATCTAGCTGGTTTTGAGTCTACTAGAAGCCAAACCTTCCCACCCGCCCCACATGGCATCACTTATCTTCAATGACGCTAGTCCTGGGTCCTCCAGGAAGAAACCACTCAACTCTATCCCCTCTCTTCCAAGCGGAATTCGATTTAGATCAACGAAAGCATACGAGCGTGAATACATAATACCTTTACCATATCTCTTCACCACGGCTCCCCCGAGCACTTCTAAGTTCTTACGCTCTGCTCTCATGTTGACAGTTTCAAATTCCTATGTGCCCAAGTTCGTACTCCCGGGCCCCCGAATGTGTGGGATTCACTCACCGCCCGAGGGTGGGGTAGTGGCAGTAGAAGAAATTGGTTAGTGAGTGAAAGGATGGCAGCAAGATATATGCTTTCCCTGTGTCAGTGTGGCTTCTCACGGATCCCCGGAAGTGTCTCTGAACCAACGGGGTGACGGCGGGGCGCTTGCTGGATACACGAATGCTTAGCTACCGCATTGAGGAAAACAGAGAGCGTTATGCGCTCACCGAAGAGATAGAGCAAGACTATGTTCTTTGGTCAAGAAAGAGTAGCCGCGGAAAGTGAAATCCCCCTCTTCCACCGAGAGCATTCAGAAGAGTGAAGTCTGAGCAAGTGTCACCCACGCTTCACCAGAAGTTTTTCTAAAAAAGACTATCATCTAGGGGGAAGTCTTAATGACCTACAGCCTTGCCACATGTTTTCCTTCCCTCAGAAAAGTGTCGATGACAGACTCCCGCTAGGAAGCGTAGCTCGCGTCCCTACTATCTGCATGATGAGGCAACTAAGGACACGTCAAACCCAAACACGTTCTAGTTATTTATCGTGCTACTACCTACCATAGTGACAACACAAATCCTGTTTCGCATATTTGGGGGTGGGATATGCGTGACCTAGAAGTGGCGGAGGGGATTCTCCGGGTGTGTATCTTCATGTCTAATCCGTGTTTTGAAAGGAAGAAAGGGTGGGATTTGTTATCTTTTCTTTCTATGGTTTCTTTTGGAGACGTTTTGCGAATGACTGCAGATGACGAAAACGCATTTCCAGTTTGGCATGCTTGGGATAGAAGGAACATGCCTTCTCGCGGGCAGAGCTTGGGCCGGAAGCCACCCCCAACCCCTTTACTAGGGTGAAAGAAAGAGAAAGCGAAACAAGCTTGATGAGCATTTCTCAGGTTTTATAACAGCTGGAGAATACCTCTCAGCTGCCTTGAAGTTCGTCATCCTCCTTCACTTCACTCCCCAATATATTTCCCACCATGCTAACCCACCCGCGCTAGACCGCTTGCCTCCCCATCCCTCAGCCCCCCCGCTCGGCGCCTCACCCACTACACTACAGTAGCCTTTCGAAACCCAAGAAAGTAGATGGCCTACGAGGGGAAGAAAGGCAACTGCCTGAGTCACCACCAACACACAACTCGGTCCTCAAGGCTGAGGAAGAGACAAGGTATTGGGCCTGTCGGAGATCAAGCTGTGAAATAGTTTCGTCTACTGAGCCCAGGCCGCGCTAGCCATGGCCATTGCTATTGAGAATTATTCTCGAAATCTTTGCCCACTTTTCTTGGGTAACTACGGCAGATCCAATTCCATCCAATTCCCGCGGACGCAGACAGCCAAACACAAGATCCATGTGCAGAAATAGTGACGCATATTTCAGCACCTTTACATCATCCCGTTCAAATCAATACTCCGCAAACCCCCAGCTTTTTACTTGCACTAGCGGCATTTAAATCTCAAAAGCCCTGCGAACCTTGTCCGAGCCTTACAGATTACAATGCATCATCCAGCGGCAGAAGCTAAGGAAGGGAAGACCCAATGAGCTGAGAGCATGGGCTTCTGCGACTGGGCGGAGGCAAAATAGTAGGCTGGGCGGACACGAACACGGGATTGGGGATGGAGAGAATACGACGTTATTCCCTCACCTCATGGCTTTCTTTCCTACTGCCTGTGGGCAGTTGTGAGGGTGTGGCCCTTAGTGCGCTGCTAGCGGAATAACCTTTAAAAAGAATGGATAGTAGGAGGAGGAGGAGGAGGAAGGTGCACTTCCCTGTGCGCCTTCCATGGTAATGATCGTGCCCGAAAAGGAGGCAGTACGAACTCTACCCAGCACACTCTAGTCCAGACTTTACCCAGCTCCGATTCAAACTTGCTCTAAGTTACAACCCATCGACAAACTTTGTACAATACTTTATTCTTTCATGTGACCCTATGAGTAGCCGAAAAGGCTAAAGAAGGCTTAGTATGCTGAGAAAATTGGGTTTTTAGGACAAGGAAAAGGAGAAAAAAACCAGGTAGGATGATTCGAATATGGGATTAAGGGTTGGGAAGAGCACGGCGTTATTCTCTCGCCTCTCCTTCGCCGGCTGTTGCTGGGCGGCTCTCACTACTCTGCCAGTGGAAAGGTGGTAATGACTACGTTCGGAAAAGCGGTGCTACGAATCCTACCTCAATATATTCTGATATAGAATTCACAAGGCCCCGGCTTCACATTCACATTAAAATATAATCAGCTATAAATACGGCCCCAGCCGTGCAAATTACAATACCCGATACTTTAATAATGACATACCCTACTACTCGAACAAGCGGACCATGTGCGAGGTAGTCCAAAATTTCCTCCTCTGGAAAAGGGTTGACAAACACAAAAAAACTTGCCCCCCGAGACAAATAAAAAAGAAAAGAAAAAAAACACCAGACCTTCCTAGGAGAAGCAGTTCCAGCGTCTTAGCACATGGCCTAATTATTCGAGTTTTTACGGTACGAGAGAAGGGATGCCGTACCCCTAGATGATAGGATCTAGGTGGATACGATCGCGGTATTAGGGATCGGGAAGAGCACGACGTTATTCTCTTGTCCCGTCGCTCTTTTTCCTAGTTGCTAGTGACTGGGAGGGTATGACCCCCAGTTCACTGCCGGCGGAATTGCCCCGGCGGACGGATGGATGTAGAAAGAGGAGGAAGGCTTACTGCTAGGAAGAGGGGTGAACAGGAGAGGGTTCCTCTCAAGGACCAGTACACTCTCACCTTCTCGTCATTGGGGCTGACTGTCGATCATGTAAGTTTTCTATCAGGTCTATCTTTTGTTATAATTTCACTGACCACGCAACGAGCGCTAGAGGCGATGGGATTCCTTCTCTGCCGGCCGCTCCCCTACCGAGCTACAACAAAGGAGCATTATACTCTTGTCTATAGCATCCCCTCAAAGAGCGTTCGGTACCTACTCGCCAATTCATAAGCATCCGGATATAAAGAAAACCACTTGGCGCTAAGAGATATTTCTTATCCGGTATGGTCAACACGATTTATGGCCACCTGGAGCCCCTTTGCAGGGAAGGAAACTCCCAGATACGGTATAACCATCTGGCTTGGTGCTAAGCTACTTTATATCCGGATACTTTATGAATTGGCGAGTATAATGATCAAGGTTTGATGGCGGAGGTACAAATTCGTTACTCCGAGCTATTCACTAGGTGATCACCGCCCACCCAGACGAAGGCGTTACGAAACGCCGGCTGTTATTACTACTCCTTTCCTGGCCCGCCGGAACTCATCTACCCCCATTCATACCATCCGGGCTGGCACACGCCCACACAAGCCCGCAAACGCCGCTCCAGAAAGCGGGTTGCAATCCGCAATACGCGCTAAGCGTCCTCGCTAGAAAGTGCTGTGAAGCATGGAATTGTGTTAACAGGTTTTGGTCGATACCCTTGCTCGTGTTCTACCCTAAGGGGATGAGAGCGAAAGGCGAAGGCGACGAAGGCGACAGAGAGACCCCCCTTGGTCAGAAGGAGAACAGCGAACACGAACACGACTGCAACGAGAATTGATTGCTTTTTTAGCTTTTTCTCTCCTCCTTCTTTCTATCATTTGAACCCCGCGAATATGTGCGAATACGCACTGATCGTGGCGATTGCCTGAATGGAAATCCTATCAAGTGTACGACCGTGTACGAAGGCGTCGGTTACCCAGCTTCCCTCTTGGTGGCTTCTAGTAAGCGAAACCTACCTAGCAGTTCCTTTTTCTCCCCCAGCCCGATATCGTCCTCCACACCGAAGAGGAATAGGGCGATTCCGAAAGGGTGGAAGATGTGTCTCGCCATATGTGGCTCCAGGACTCTGTAGAATCTTCAATAGATATTACGTTTACCCTTCGACATACCGCAAGAACTCCAAGAGGGGCAGCCGCGACACCCTAGCGCATTTTTCCCCTATTTGGGTTCTTATTGCACCTACTCACTCTCCCCGCTACCCAGAAATAACTCCACTGGCACCCCGTCACGGAGTATCACTCGGTAGATAGGGAGGGCTTACCTCTAAGCCTTTATGCTCTAGGCTTATACGCTTAACGCCATGGGCACTTGATAGTGGGTATTTACTTCGGCCGGCCGAGATATCTATGCTATGCCCCGCGACGCTTCTTTTGCTCGATAGAGCAGTGTGCCCACGCTTTTTCAAAGAAATGGACGCATTAGCAATAAAGCTTGGATTTACTCTAAAGAGTTTGCTAGCGATGTCTATATATATATCGGTTCTATTTCCGAGACCTCTTGCTAGCGCCCGGGTTCACGCTTTGGTTATGTTGTCCCGGAATTGTCTCGCTGTCCCAGCCGTCAAATGACTCCGAACCCCCGAGTAATAGCCTAAGGGCTAGAGTTGCCCGCCGTATTGGGTAGTCGGTTTCAGGAAGCAAGGCGCCGTTTTGTCACCTTCTTTTCTAGCTACTTCTACCCTTTCGAGTACGAGGGGAGTGTCTTCCACTGCTACCAGTGGATATCAGGCACCGGACGGAGCGAGGAAATTGTGAACCCCATGCCCTCTTCCTGATGCAAACCTGCATCTATACGAAACTTAAGTAAAAGTCATACCTACACGCACTTTTATAGCCTTGACCAAGCGCGGAACTCGAGCGAGAGAGTCAGGCTAGTTACACCTCCCAGAGACAGCTTTATATTCCACTGTATATCTACTGATAACACAAGACAGGACAGGGTCAATCACTGTTGTCTAATCGAGTTCGCCCCCTCAGGAGACCTCACCACACGTTGAACGATAACGAACCGGGGTTATACTCTTTTCTCAGTACCTCTAATCCACATTTCCAAAGCCTTCGTAGCATCCAGGTATCGCGATCGCGCAAGGCTTGATCCCGGAGTTCGTGGTGGTGTAAATTATTGCGGCCTCTGCTCCAGGGAATTATCATTAGTGGGGCTCACTATCCGACTTTTGTTGGAGGCGCTTTCTCCTAGCCTGCTGTCTAGCTCAGGCCGGAATACATCCAACGACCGGGGGGCGTGTTCCTAAGTGGTACCGGGATAGAGGGAGGGACTGCAGTACTTCTTTAAAGCCATAAACTACCCCTACATCTCCAAGTCATGCCTCTCTTGGGGCTTTGGTTTGAACATGATGGAAGGATATGGTTGATTTTGGAATATGCAGGAGAGTTTGAAAGGTCGTTTAGATGCTTGCGGATCATTTGGGAGATTGAGATAGGTAGATTGTTTCACAGTTTATTCAGGAGATTAAACCGACATGTTTTTCCTTTGTTTTTCACGGCAGTGTACTGAGGAACAAGTGCCTGGAGGGAAATAGAAAGATAGGTGTGGTGACTGATAGAAGGATCACAACGTGCTACTTATGTTTTACTTATACACCTGTCTCTACCGTGAGTTTTGTTTTAGTTAAGGTGAATTTCAAGAGTGTAAGCAAAGTGTCTAAGTTCCGTGTGAATTTTCTTTCTATTGTTTACCACTCTGCCATTTATAACCTGCCAACGTTAAGACCCCTACTTTCCCTGGCCGTGGGGGTGGTTCATAGAAAAGGGATAGGAGCTGGTAGACGGAAGGGTGCATGTACAGTCGTGTCTGAAAAGTTTTCGTACCATCGCTTGGCAACGGCGCAACCACCGATCACCTCCTCCTCCCTACCCCACCATGGCACCACCACACTCCAGAAGAGCTAGAGAAGAC